>TARA_R110002074_G_scaffold138903_1_pt1 | contig 55704 bp, 42 predicted proteins | sample TARA_R110002074 | Tara Oceans TARA_R110002074 (sample SAMEA4397215) | marine metagenome | biome: Polar Biome; feature: [MIX] marine epipelagic wind mixed layer (ENVO:01000061); material: water (ENVO:00002006), including particulate matter (ENVO:01000060) such as... | depth 10-100 m
ATGACTCACTCAAAAGGTCGTAGGAAACATAAATGGCAAAAAAGACATACGTTTTAGACACTAGCGCTTGCTTATCGGATCCTAACTGCATATATAGATTTGCGAATAACGATATCGTTATCCCACTGAAGGTGCTGGAAGAAATAGACAAGCATAAAAAAAGACAGGATGGCGTTGGTACAAACGCTCGTTCTATAATTCGAATATTTGATGAATTGAGAACCAAAGGGAACTTGCAACATGGTGTCCGGATACAGAAGGGTAAAGGGGTCCTTAAGGTCCGGACCGGCGACCCCGGCGCAATACCGCCTGATCTCGACTTCGGAATAGCAGACCATGTTATCATATCCACCGCTATGGCCGAAAATCAAGAAAATGGTAACAGAAAGACCATCCTTGTTAGTCGCGACATCAACATGCGCGTTATATGCGATTCGTTGGGCCTGATCAGCGAAGATTATACTGAGAATCAAATAATCAAAAAAGATTCTGACCTATACACAGGCTTTACCGAAATTTTAGTGGACGATCAAACCATTGATCATTTTTATGAGGGCGAGAAGATAATTCTAGACCCAGAAGAATATCGGAACTTACATTCAAACCAATTTGTTATGATGGTTTCAAGTTCTAAAGATAAGAAGACAGCCTTATGCAAATTTGAGGGATATAAATTTCCTCTTGCAAAAGTTAAAGACTTTAAAATTGGTCTCTGGGGAGTCAGGGCAAAAAACAAAGAGCAAGCGTTTGCTCTAGATTTGCTCACGAACCCAGAAATACAAGTTGTTAGTTTGGTCGGAAAAGCTGGTTCAGGCAAAACTTTGTTGGCCATCGCTGCCGGCTTGGAACAAATTATACCAAATTATACTGTTGACAAATTGGCTAACAAACACAACAATACGAAGAAAAGATCCCAAGATGGAATATATAAAAAGTTGGTAGTCTCGCGACCAGTAATGCCCATGGGCAAGGACATAGGCTTCCTCCCCGGTACAATGGAAGATAAAATGGCTCCGTGGCTAGCCCCAATTCAAGATAACCTTAAATTTTTGACAGGTGACGATCAAACAACGCTCGACGACTACATGGCCAGAGGCCTAATTGAGATGGAAGCGCTGACCTATATTCGCGGCCGCTCGATAGCCAACGCATACATCGTCATAGATGAGGCTCAGAACCTCACAGCGCACGAGATCAAGACAATCCTTACCAGAGTAGGGGAAGGGACGAAGATCGTCCTCACGGGCGATATAGAGCAGATAGATAACATTTATATTAACGAGACTTCAACTGGCCTCGTACACGCTGTAGAAAAATTCAAAGACCTTGATTTGTCAGGACATGTTACACTCAAAAAGGGTGAAAGGTCCAAAGTCGCAACCATGGCAGCAAAAGTTTTATAAATTACTTGACATCACTTTAAAAACCGGTTATATTATAAAGAGTAGGAGAGAATTATGAACACCGTTGAAATCAAAGACGTTAATCCAGAACAGCTTGAAAACCCCGAGCTTACAAAAAAAGTTTTAGCAGACACCGAGATGAAGGAGTGGCTAGTCAATTATGTTGGGGACAAGTATGAACCAGAGGACCAAGCAGTCACACTAGATATGATCATCCGCGCCATGGCAGAAGAGTTCCCAGAATTTCTTCTCAATTTGGCAGAGGAAAATTGGGTCCGCGGATATCATCAGGCATTAACCGATGCCGAGGCCGGCCGCGCTATTTATGAAGAAGAGGCTAATGGCTCCGAGGAGTAAATTAGAGAACCTCGTTGCTTCGTTGGCTGAGAAATCAAAAAACCAGCAAAAACAATATTATCTTTTCGGCCGAATCTATTTTTTTATAAAAGATGCTTTGGTAAGCGATGAAGTCAATATAGAAGATTTAATCGCGTCAATTGAAAGCAGATACCCGGCAAACTTATTTGATGAAATTGAAGCTATTTTCGTGGGACAGTTTGAAGAATTGGAAGAAAGAGAATTAGAGGCTTTGTACAAGGAGGGGACGATATACATATCTAACACTTTACAGAGAAACCATGATTACTTAGAGAATATAATCCACGAATTGGCCCACGGTCTAGAATCCAGATATGGCTCAAGCATATACGGGGACTTTAAGGTCAGCAGAGAATTCCTAGGAAAGCGCCGGCGCCTAAAAATGATATTAATGTCAAATGATTACGATATCTCCGGCTACAACTTTGAAGAAGTAGAATACGATCGGTCATTCGACGACTATCTTTTAATAAATGTTGGGTACCCAACATTAGTTAACCTGACAATGGGTCTGTTTTCCGGGCCGTATTCAGCTACTTCATTAAGGGAATATTGGGCATCTGGATTTGAAGACTATTTTTTGGGAGATAAAGAACACCTCAGAAAAATTAGCCCACAACTTTATAAAAAAATTGAAGGAATTATAGAAAATGAATAAGGATATTAATGTTAGGGTCACTGGGCCCGACAAAGAAAAAAAAGTAGAAGTCGAAGTGACTGTACCAATTTACGACGCAGGCCGAAAGGTACCCCGTATAAAATTCAGAACTTCCGACGTGCTCAAATATATGGAGACCCTACACACTCCAAAAACCAAAGGTACTCTTAAGCTAGTTGAAGAAGGCTATATAGATAATGAGCCCCCTGATCATGTTGTGAATTCGACATGGGTTTTTAAAATGGAGATAGCGAGTAAGCCCAAGAAGGCCCCAAAGGCTGCCCGAACACGAACACCAAAAGTAAAAAAGCGCGAGGTGTAGTTTGAGCCATGTCTCATACTCAGAGATAAAAACTTGGAACGAGTGCCCGCATAAGCATAAACTTCAGTACGTTGACAAACTAAGCGGCTTCAAGGGCAACCTACATACTGCCTTTGGTACTGCTATCCATAGTGTTTGTGAACATGGGCTATTAGATGAAAATCTAGACAGAGAAAAGCACTTCCTTGAAGAATTCGCAAAAGAGCTTACTTCATTAAAAGAAAAAGAAGTGGTTGTCGATATGTCTTTGCACGAACAAATGATGGGCCAATACCAGCCCATCGTTTCGTCGTTCCGAGACGAACTAGACAACTATTTTGATGACTGTGAAGTTGTCTCCACTGAGGAGAAGCTTTACGAAGATATTGAAGGCCACGATCTAAAATTCAAAGGTTTCATCGATCTTGTTGTTAAAACAAAAGATGGTAAATACCACATCCTTGATTGGAAAACATGTGGATGGGGCTGGGACGCTAGAAAGAAAGCAGACAAGATTATTAATTACCAGCTTACTCTCTACAAAGTATTCTGGGCTAAGAAGCACGGCATACCACTAAACATGGTTGAGACACATTTCGGGTTACTCAAGAGAGCAGCCAGAAAAAATAACACAGAGATTTTCCGAGTTACAAGCGGGCAAATAAAAATAAATAATGCCTTGACATTCCTTGAGAAAGCTGTTATAAATATAAAAAGAAAGATTTCTATTAAGAATAGATTGTCTTGTAAATATTGCGATTTCTATAAAACAGAGCATTGCACATAGAGGAATAAATGAGCGAGAAAAAAATCAAGATCTTTTGTATATCTGACCATCCGATGGCGCCATCAGGGGTTGGAACACAAACAAAGTACGTCATGGAATCACTTATAAAAACAGGAAGATATCAAGTGATTGCTTTCGGTGGTGCCATTAAGCACGAAAGCTACGAACCCCAAAGGACCGAACAGTACGGAGATGACCTGATAATCGTTCCAGTCGACGGCTACGGAACTCAGGAGATGGTTCGTTCTGTTATCTGGAATGAAAGGCCAGATATCCTTTGGTTTATGACCGACCCTAGATTCTATGAATGGCTTTGGGATATGGAGAACGAAATTCGCCCTTTAATCCCTATGGTGTATTACCACGTCTGGGACAACAAGCCGTACCCAGAATATAATAAAAAGTTTTACCTCTCGACGGATGTAGTGGTAGGGATTTCAAAGCTAACCAGCGAATGTGTGAGTAATGTTTCTCCCGAAACAGACCACCGCTATCTACCTCATGCTGTTGACCCCGAGGTGTTTAGAAAGTTATCAGATGAGGAGATCTCCAAGTTCAAAGAAGAGAATTTCCCAGAAGATAGATTTACTTTTTTCTGGAACAACAGAAATGCAAGAAGAAAGATGTCAGGATCGCTTATCTGGTGGTTTAACGAGTTCGCGGAGGAAGTCGGCCCGGACAAGGTGCGCCTACTCCTACATACCGACCCCAAAGATCCAAACGGACAAGACCTGAACGCCATTATAGGCCACGTCGGGGCCCAAGATGGTCGGGTTGTGCTGTCAACACAGAAATACCCGCCAGAGTTTCTAAATTATTTTTATAATATTGCAGACTGCACGGTTAATATCTCAGACGCCGAAGGGTTTGGGTTGGCCACCCTAGAGTCGCTTTCTAGCGAAACTCCCATTATAGTCAACATGACGGGCGGCCTACAAGAGCAAGTAACCGACGGTGAAGAGTGGTTTGGAGTCGGAATTGAACCGGCCTCGAAGGCCCTAATAGGGTCTCAGATGGTGCCATACATCTATGAAGATCGAGTTTCGAAAGAAGACTTTATAGCATCCTTGCATAAAATTTATTCTATGTCGGAAGAAGAAAGACGAGAACTCGGCAAGAAAGGCCGCGGCCACGTTGTTAAAAATTACAATTTTGAAAACTTTTGTAAGGAATGGATTGAACTAATGGATAGAGTTCATGATGAGTATGGTTCATGGGATAACAGAAAGCATAAAAATTGGGCTCTGAAGGAGATAAAATGAATTTAAAAAAGAGAATAATAGTCCGTGGCCCAGTGCTAACTATGTCTGGGTATGGAGAGCAAGCCCGATTTGCTCTACGAGCCTTAAGGGCCCACGAAGAGCACTTCGAGATCTTTGTAATCCCCAGTACGTGGGGACACACAGGCTGGATTCACGAAGACACAGATGAAAGGCGATGGCTAGACGAAAGAATCCGGACAACCGCCGGCCTTATGGAGAGCGAAGAATCAGCCGAAGCCTTTCGGCAGTCAATTGACATGTCCTTGCAGATTACAATTCCAAATGAGTGGGAAAAAATGGCCCCAGTCAATATCGGGTATACCGCTGGCATTGAGACCACCAAGGTGACGCCAAACTGGATTGAGAAGGCTAACATGATGGACAGGATTGTGGTAGTCTCCAACCACTCAAAAAACTCTTTCGAAGAAACAGAATATACAGCCACAAATAACATGACTCAAGAACAGGTCGAGCTTAAATGCACCGTGCCTATCACAGCAGTAAACTACCCTGTCAAAAAGTTTGATTCTGTAGATCTTAATCTAGATTTTGATTATGACTTTAATTATTTAGCCGTCGCCCAGTGGGGTCCTAGGAAGAACTTGGACAATACTATTCGTTGGTTTGTAGAGGAGAACTTCGACCAAGAGGTTGGTTTGGTGATCAAAACCTTCATCCGCCGCGGCAACGTAATCGACAGGTTCTATACGGAAGGTCGCGTACAGAATTTTTTAAGCCAATACAAAGATAGAAAATGTAAAATATATCTTTTACACGGAGATCTCACTGACCAAGAAATGCACTCATTATACCAGCATGAAAAGATTAAAGCTTTAATTTCCTTAACTCATGGCGAAGGTTTCGGCCTACCCTTGTTTGAGGCAGCCTATAATGGTCTTCCGGTCATCGCCCCGGGCTGGTCCGGACAGGCTGATTTTCTTTATGCCCCCTTTAAATCAAAAAACAGAAAAACGAAATCAAAATTGAAAGCATATTTCGCCGAAGTAAATTATACCATGCAGCCCATCCCTGAGTTCGCTAAATGGCCCGGTGTAATCGCCGAAGATTCTATGTGGTGTGAGCCAGAACAGGGGTCATATAAAATGAGACTCAGACAAATGAGAAAGAATTACGACAAGTGGCAGAAAAAAGCCCTATATCTACAAAAGTGGATCCACGAGAACTTTACTGAAGAAAAACAATATAAAGCCTTTGCCGACGCCGTGTTACCCGCCCGCGAAGAAGAACTCGTCGACGTCAGCCAGTGGCTTGACAGTATGAAGGTGCGAGAGTTTGAATGAAATTTGTTTTTATAGCCGATGTCTTCGCCGATGAAATATCCGGAGGCGGCGAACTTAACAACGACGAGTTTATTAATTTACTAAGAGCTTCTGGCCATGAAGTAACAACCGCCTTGTCACATCATGTCACAAGAACCCTGATCGATAATAACTCTTCGTGCAAATTTATAATTTCAAATTTTATCAACTTACACGAATCGGCCAAAGAACACCTTTATAATAAAGAATACTGTATATATGAGCACGACCATAAGTATCTAAGAAATAGAAACCCCGCCTTATATAAAGATTTCATAGCGCCAGATGAGGACATTGTTAACCTCCGGTTTTATAAAGAGGCCGTCGCCGTTTTCTGCCAATCAGAGTTCCACGCCAATATTGTTAGATCTAATTTAAAATTAGATAATATCATTAGTCTGGGAGGCAATTTATGGCCCGAAGCAACCCTAGATAAATTGTTGGAATACAGTAAGGAAGAAAAAGAAAACAGGTGCTCTGTCATGATGTCGCCGATTCTGCACAAGAACACTTCAGGCGCCGTAAGATGGTGTAAGATACAAGGAAAAGAGTATGATCTGATATCAAGCAGTTCCTACGAGGAGTTTATTCGAGCCCTGACCAAAAATCGAACCTTGGTATTTTTCCCCCAAACTCCGGAAACATTATCTAGGATTGCCGTCGAAGCGAGAATGGCCGGCATGAAAGTTGTTACAAATAATTTGGTTGGGGCTTCTTACGAGGGCTGGTTTAAACTAAAAGAAGAAGAACTAATCAACGTTATGAGAAATAAGCGTAAAGAAATTTTGAGAACAGTCGTCGGGAGTTTTGAGTAGTATGAAGAAGAAAAGAATTATTTTTGTCGCGCCGAAGAGCATCACAAGGCACCGGTCCGACCCCGAAAGATCATTTAGATATGATATGTCCATGTGGAATTTTTTTCTTCCACTGCAAGGACTGGGACATGAAGTCGCTTGGTTTGACACAGCCACATATGGTAACGAAGAATTGGACCAGCTAATACAAAGGTTTCAGCCAGAACTCCTGTTTTGTATTACAACGGGTGACAGGTCCCTCTGTCCCGAAGAGCCTTGGGATGTTATCTACGGGGCTAAAAATACCCCCGCCGCCAACATTAAGACATTTAATTGGTTTTGCGACGATGTATGGCGCTTTGATGAATTCTCTTCCATAGCAACTCGATTTTTTGATGTATGCTCTACTCCGGAACGTAAATTTGTTAATATCTACAAAGAAAAACTCGGGTATGAAAATGTAATATATGCAACATGGCATGCAAATCCGGATATGTATTCCGGGGTTAGAACTTGGAAAGACAAAGACGCCGCCTTCGTTGGCGCCTCGTATGGGGATAGAAAGATGCATATTGATATGCTTGAAAAGGCTGGTATAAAAGTTGAAAACCCAAAGAATGCATCCTTTGAAGATCTGGTTCACACTTATGCGCGATCCCGCATCGGCTTAAACTTCAGTAAAAATTCCAACACGGGCACCACACAAATGAAAGCGAGGGTTTTTGAAATACCTGCGGCCGGATCTGTACTGCTGACAGAACACCACGATGAATTAGAGGATTTGTTCGACATAGGAAAGGAGATAATGACTTTTGAATCACCCGAAGAGATGGTAGACAAAGCTAAATTTCTTCTGAGCCACCCCAATCAAATGGCCAAGATGGCAGAAGCGGGATTTAAGGCTGCTATCACAAGGCACTCATCATATATACGTCTAGCCGGCCTGCTAGAGGAAATAGATAAAATGGATAAAAAATGAGTATACCAATTTTAGTAGAAGATTATTACGGCCACGCCGGAAAATGGATTTATGACGGATATGCAAAAGCCTTTGAAGCCGTAGGCAGAGAGGTGATTAGGTACCATACCCCTGCTCAGGTCATCGACGCAGAAATTAAACTCGAAGGAAAGCCATTTCAGATATTTGTGAAACCCAATCAAGGCAAGGGCTCTGAGCTTCAACTCCGCGCCAAACAATATGATTTAATGATAACAGACTGGCACATCGAGTCATGGAATGCTGAGTATATTATTAACGCACGCCGTGTATATTTATATGTCCAACCAACAAGCTTTCCAGACCCATGGGGCCGACATCGAAATTTTGTGTCCGTCAGGAAAGAAGATCCGGATGCAATAGAATTTATTAATTCTTTGGATAATGTTATTAAATGGGCTTTCTCGGAAATAACACCCGAATATTACTCAGACTGGGGCACGGTACACCAAGTGCCATTAGCTTTTGATTCGATTTCCTATAAACACTTAGAAGATGACAGGTACAAATTTGATGTTTGTTTTGTCGGAGGTCTGGCTGATAATGGTTTCGGAGAAAAAGAAAAGATTATGATGAAACACTTTGCTGAGATTAAAAAATTAGGACTGAATTGTGGTATTTTTATTAATAAGGGTCTGACCCACGAACAAGAGAATAAGGTACTTTATAATAGCAAGATAGCCATTAATATACACGATGCCTATCAGAGAACACTGGGGCTTGATGTTAACGAGAGAACTTTTAAATCTCTTGGCCTGACTGGCTTCTTGATCAGTGATTATGTGCGCACCATGGAGTCACTCCTTCCCGAGGTTCCTTTGGCTTCCACTCCGGAAGAAATGAAAGACCTGATACTTAAATATATTGACATGGATCTCAGCGAGATAAAGGATAAGAACAGGAAGAATATTTTAGAAAATCACACCTATATTTCTAGAGTTAAGCTGTTGGAGTCTCTGTGACGAACTTTAAGGTCAGTATTATCATTCCTTGTTATAACGCGGAGAAGTGGATTAAAAATACTTTATTATCCGCTCTCCATCAAGATTATAGCAATATAGAGGTTATTTACGTCGACAATGAGAGCACAGATAATTCTATGAAAATTGCCGCGGCAATTCAAAAAGAATATCCCAACTTAATCATTGAACAGGAAGATAATATCTACCCAAATTGTTGGGACGAACCAAGAAGAAAAGGGTTTCAGATCGCGACCGGAGACTATTTCTTTACTTTGGCCGCTGACGATTTTTACGAAAAGGACTATGTGTCAAACTGTATGAGGTATATCTCTGCGGCCCCAGACAGAATAAAAGTATTTCAAAGCGCTCTAAAGAGCGTATCTAGCGATCACCCGGGCCCGATGGGTATAATTAATCATACTTATAATTCGATTCAAGAATTTAAAAACTTGTGCATGCACACCTGCCCGGTAACAAGCCCAACTGTTGTATACAGAAGAGATTTATATGACAGTGGCGCCTTGTCGACTTTTCCGGAAAAATATAGCGGCGCCGCCGATTACGATTTATATTGCAGACTAGCAGACGCCAGTATTTTTATATACCCGGCCGGCCGCTGGTTAGGATATAATTATCGATGGCACCCAGAGCAGGCAACATGGGACATGCACAAAGACCCCGTTAATTATGATAAGTCCATTCAGGACTACTGGGGGCAGCAGTGGAACAAATAATCTCTCCGGCTAGCGGGGACCATGAATTAAAAAAGCTCTTATTAGACGTGGCTTATAAAAATAACCTCTCACACTTAGGGAGCTATTTTTCAAGCATTGACATTATAGATCACATTTACGACACCATGGCCAATAGTCCGACCGAAGACATTTTCATCTTGTCAAGCGGCCACGCAGCTACAGCCCTTTACTGCGTGCTGGAGAAGCATCATGGCCTATGCGCCCAAAAGCTTTTTGAGAAGCACGGCGGCCACCCCCACTACAACGAAGAGAGTAAAATCCACTGTTCTACAGGCAGTCTGGGGATGGGTCTTACAGTAGCAGTCGGCCGCGCACAAGCCAACCGCTCAAGGACCGTTCATTGTCTCATCAGTGATGGAGAGTGCGCGGAGGGCTCGATATGGGAAGCATTACGATATATACAAGAGCATGGCATAAAAAATATAAAAGTATATGTTAATATTAACGGCTACGCCGCGTATGATGCTGTCGATTCTGAATACTTGAAAAAACGATTGCAAGCCTTTTTACCATCAATAAACTTGTTCTATACCGAGGTCGGTCACTTTGATTTTTTGGGAGGGATTAATGCTCACTACCATGTGATGAGCGAGGAAAATTATAGGTCAGCACTTCAAGTCATCGACAACAGAGTCGGAGGCCGGGAATGAGAAAAGAATTCGCTGGATATTTACATGATGCCATGGCCAAAGATTCAAGGATTGTTTTGCTAACGGGCGATTTGGGTTATGGCCTGTGGGATAAAATCAAGATTGATTACCCAGATCGGTTTTACAATGTTGGATCCTCTGAACAACTAATGATGGGTATGGCCACAGGCATGGCCATGGAAAATAAAATTCCTGTTGTTTATTCTATAACGCCGTTTCTGCTTTACCGGCCTTTCGAATTCATCCGAAATTATTTAGATCACGAGAAGTGGCCAGTTAAGTTGGTAGGAGGAGGAAGAGATAAAGATTATGGTTATTTGGGGTTTTCACACTGGGCAGAAGAAGATAAACAGGTGATGTCATGTTTCAAGAATATTAAATCATATTGGCCGGATTCCATCGAATCCATGAAGGAGAACACCCAATATATCCTGTCAGAAGGTACAGCCCCCTCATACCTGAGTTTAAAAAGAAAATGAATATTCTTATAACCGGCGCCCACGGCTTCCTAGGAAAGCATTTTAAGGAATATTTTTCTAAAAAATATACGGTGTATGCCACTGGTCGAGAGGACTTAAACGTTACGAGTCCCCGCAAAGTCAGTCAGTTTTTTATAGAAAATGAGGTTGATGTTGTATTACATACAGCCATACAGGGTGGCAAACGAACAGACCGCGACACAACGGAAAGCCTTTATGATAACCTTCAAATGTATCACAACCTTAAGGCACATAGCGATAAATATCGGCTGATGATTAACTTTGGCTCCGGAGCAGAGTTCGACAGAGGGAAAGAGATATCAGCCCTCGACGAGAGAGAGGTCCTCAACAGGTGGCCAAAAGACGTCTACGGTTTGGCAAAGAACATCATAACTAAGGACATTCTTGAGCATAATGGTAATATTGTTAATTTAAGGCTTTTTGGGTGTTTTGGATCTCACGAGGCCGACACACGCTTAATCAAGAAAAATATCCAAAATGCCGCGTTAGGAAAGCCAATCGAAATTCATAAAGATAAAGTAATGGATTTTTTTTGGGTTGAGGATCTGTGTGTTCTGATCGATCACATAATCAGTGCAGAAGATTTTCATATGAAAGATATCAATGTGTGTTATGAAAAGAAAAATACGTTGGTTGAGATAGGAAATATAATTAAAAGCTTGACAAACAGCACTTCATCCGTTATATTAAAGGAGAGGGGAATGGGTTTATCCTACACCGGTGCCCACGATAAGCTGGCTAGTCTAGGTCTAAACTTTCAAGGCCTCACACCAGCCCTCCAAAAAATGTACAAAGAGACTCTGGTAGGTAAAGAATGATAAACAATATAATAAAACAAGTCAAACAACGGCTTTCTCCACCCCCTCTCACTCGCGACGAAAAGATGCAAAATATTTTAAATTTGGTGTCTGATTATATCCGCGACAAAAGGACTGAGGAGCAATGGACCCCCGGCAAAGACTGGGTAAAATACTCGGGCCCTCACTTCGATGAGAAAGAGTATATGAAAGCAGTTGAGACACTGCTTAGCGAGTGGCTGATTTTTGGAACAAAGGCTAGGGAATTCGAGATTAAGTTCCCCAATCTACTAGGCCAGAAGCATGGTTGTCTAACCAATTCGGGTTCCTCGGCGAACTTGTTGATGGTTTCTGTGCTATCTTCTCAGAACAAACTTCCTGAAAAGTATCGCCTGAAGAAGGGCGACAAGATTATCACACCAGTTGTGTGTTTCCCAACAACGATCAACCCAATAATCCAAAATGGCTTCGTCCCGGTTTTCGTCGATGTTGAATTACCGAGCGTAAACCTTAATCTTGATGAAGTAGAGAGAGTTCTTAAAGAAGATAAGAAGAGAGAAATCAAAGCCATTATGTTTGCCCATGTTTTGGGTAATCCGCCCAACATGGACCGGCTGATGGCTTTGGTTGAAGAATACGACTTAATCTTCCTTGAGGATGCCTGTGATGCCTTGGGTTCTACCTATGATGGGAAAAAATTAGGCTCATTCGGGCTTATGTCCACCTGTTCCTTCTTCCCAGCCCATCACATGACAATGGGTGAAGGCGGCTTTGTCGCAACCACTAGCCGCAGAGTCCGCGGCGCCATTGCAAGCTTTAGAGACTGGGGCCGAGCATGCTACTGCAATGAGATGAAACCCGGCGACGTAACGGCCGGCACTGCATGCGGCAACCGCTTTGGCAAGTGGCTTCCGGGCTGTCCAAAGACTACTTATGATCACAGGTATGTCTTCGACGAGATCGGCTATAATATTAAGCCGCTCGATCTACAAGCTGCCATGGGGTTACAACAACTGGAGAAACTACCAGAAATGGATCAAGCCCGCCGAGAAAACTTTAATAAGTTGCACGACATTTTTAAACCTTATGAAGAGTACTTCCACCTACCTGTGGCCACTGACAAAGCGGACCCATGTTGGTTTGGTTTTTTATTAGTCACTCGTCCCAACGCCCCGTTTGAGAAGCAAGACTTTGTTAACCACATGGAAGGAGCGAAGATCCAGACGAGATCTTATTTCACTGGAAATGCACTGTACCATCCCGCATACCAGCCATTGGCATCAGAATATGGAGATCTAAAGAAAAAATTCCCTAATGCCCATTTAGTTACCGAGGGATCAGTGTTCTTAGGTACCTTCATTGGCCTTACTGACGAAAAGATAAACTATATTAAGCAAACAGTAGATGCTTTTTTTGAGAATATCAAATGAAAATATTATTAGCATGCACTTCTATCGAGGATGACCATAGGTCAGAAAATGTACACGATAGTCATTATCCCTTGGGCTTAGCCTATCTTCAGTCTTATATTGAAAAGCACCGGCCCGCGAAAGATGAGTTCAGGAACCTATACCTAAACAACGTGAACTATCAGGATTGCTATGCTAGTATAAAGAAAAACCTTCGCGAAATGCAACCAGATCTGTTTGGCGTGTCTATTATGACTCATAGCAGGGTAAGCGCTTACAAAATGATTGAATACGCTCATGAAAAATATCCTGATATGCGTATTATGGTTGGGGGTATGCATCCCACCGTTATGTGGAAACAATTTGCAGAAAAATATCCATATGTTATCGTCTGTCGAGGTGAAGGTGAAAGGACATTTAATAGAGTACTCCAAGCTCTCGATAAAGAGGATCCAAGCGGCGAGCTTTTTAGTGAAATTCCGGGTCTCGCGTGGCATGACGGAGAGAAAGTACAAACCAGCGGCACTGCCGAACTAATACCGGATCTCGATGAACTGCCATTTCCAAAACACGAACTTTTTGTGACAGAAGGTAAGACGATGGCCAACTTGCTGACAAGCCGCGGCTGCCCCTACCGGTGCAATTTTTGTGTTCTTGACTGGATGTCTAAACGCAAAGTTCGTTTTCGTAGTGGAGAGAATATCGCTGATGAAGTGGAGATGATATTGGAAAAATATCCTTCTATTACCACGATCTGGATTCACGACGATGCATTCATGATTAATAAAGATCGTACAATTGAATTTTGCGACGCAATCATAGAAAGGGGAATAAAAACACAGTTTGTAGCCAGCGCCCGGTTCCGTCCAATTTCGGCAGAAGTGGTAAGGAAAATGGAAGAAGCCGGCTTTGTACATGTCCTCTTCGGCCTTGAGAGCGGCGCGGATTCAGTCATGGCCGGAATGAAAAAGGGAATTAAAAAAGAGCATGTTCGTTATGGATTGGAACTGTTCGGTGAGACTGGCATGAAAGCCACAGCCTTTTTAATCGCCGGCCTCCCGGGAGAAACCGACGAAACAATCGAGGAAACAATCGACTTCGTACAGGAACTACAAAATATTAATTATTTATATTATGAAGATATAGGTGTTGCTATGATATATCCGGGCACCCTGATGTACGCGCAGGCTCTTGCAGATGGAAAAATTAGTGATGATTACTGGCTGACGGATGCCAATGTCCCATACTATACTGATGAATTTGGGGGTGTTCACACCTATGAAAAGCTGGAAGAGATGAAAGAAAGGATACGTCAGGTAATCAGCCTACAAAATATTAGCGCTCCTGAAGGCTTCTTGAGGCAAAGAAAGCTAATACCTTCGATATTAAAATACTCACAGCGCTTTGGAATTACCCCTATAAACACCATGCTGGTCTCTGCCATCAATCGAAATCCGTCGCTGCACTCACATTTGCTGAGCGGTTTCTTTCTGGGAGCATCAGACAACGCCATGGCCGGCGTTAGTCACGCCTTTGAGATGGAAGTAGTCAACATTATATTAGAACATTGGCTTAAGACAGATAAAGAAAAGAGCGACTTTATTAAAAAGTATGAGAAACAAAGAGACAAAGATATCGCGACCCTGCACCGGTATTCCGTGAACCGCGAAGAAACAAGGGCCCGTCTTGCGAACATAGAAGACGCAGGAGATGTCGCATACATTAAGAAATCATCTAAGAAAAACACTCCAAAAAAATTAGACTTTGAAGTATCAACACTTGGCGGTGTTTAATGAAAAAGAAAAAGTCCGGTATGATGATGTCACAGGAGGACTACAACTCCGCAAACCTAACCCTCCGAGTACCAGCCACAGACAGTGGTCCTGTAAAAATTGTTTATGTGACTGGATGTCTGGGTTTCATTGGTGCCTACGTCACCAGAAAGTGCTTGCAGAGAGGGTGGTTCGTCCGCGGTGTTGATAAGGGGACTTATGCCGCCGATTTCTCTTTGTTGCGAGAGTTTGAAAAATATGATAATTTTACTTTCGAGCGGAAAGATATAAAGAACTTAAAACACCTATACGATTGCGACTATGTAATCAATACTGCGGCCGAATCACATGTCGGAAATAGTATAATACAGAGCGACAATTTTATGGACAGTAATATTGTTGGGACCAAGAATTTGTTAGACCTAATCAGGAATAAGCCCACTAATGTGTCGCCGCGGCCCATCTTCTTTCACTTTAGCACCGATGAGGTATACGGAGATATCGCAGAAGGATCTCACACAGAGGAGGACCTACTCAAACCCAGCAATCCGTATTCGGCAGCCAAGGCCTCAGCCGATATGCTGGTTCAAGCGTGGGCTAGAACATACGATTTGAAGTATGTTATAATAAGACCCACTAACAATTATGGTATCGGCCAATACCCAGAGAAACTTATTCCTCTTGCGGTTAAGAATCTTAATCGGGGAATGAAAATACGATTACACAATGATGGAACCCCAATCAGGAATTGGCTTCATGCGTCCGACACCGCCGCGGCCGTAATGTGCCTTATAGACTCCCATGTTACCAACGAGATCTATAATATCGCCGGCGGCTTTGAGCAAACAAACCTTGAAACTGTTGAAAAAATTATAAATTGTTATTTTGAAGACCAACAAGCAATTCATCATGTTGACTTTTCTTTTACACGCGCCGGCCAAGATGTTCGCTATGCTTTGAACGACAACAAATTAAGAGCCCTAGGGTGGACACCAAAAAAATGTTTTGATGAAGAGATAGGTTCTATCGTAAAACACTACAAAAATAATTTTAGATGGTAAGGGAGAATAAATGAAGTGGAAAATGGAAGATGGTGTTTCATATAAAACAGCTACCGAAATGGAAACAGTAATTGAGTCCCATCGACAACTCAAACAATCGACCACCGCCACCCTCCCGCGCATAGTCCCTACTGGTCTTGGGTATGAATGGGAATCCTCGACGCCACCGCCGGAAATTCAACTAGCGCAGTTGGCTATGGTTTACCCCAAGGGTATTCCTCGGCAATATAAGGGTTTTTATCGGGGCGTTTTTAAAGACCATATTGCAGATCCAAAATTGGCTGAGCTATTAAAAGGAAAGAGAGTGGCATATGTCTGCCCGTCGCCGCACTTAGAAGGCAAGGGGATGGGTCATATAATCGATTCTTATGATTTGGTAGTCAGAGTAAATCAGGGATACAAACTTACTGAAGAAGAAAAGAAAGATTATGGGTCTCGAACAGATATTCTTTTTAATTGCTGCAACATTCGAAAATTGTTGGCCCTCAAAGATGACGCCGAATATTTAAAAAAACTAGGATTAAAATTTTTTGTTTGTGCCAACCTTAGTATGTGGGACATTGACCGCACCGAGAATTTTCTAAATGAGATTTCCCACACGGCCAATATGCCGTGGTATAATATAGATGATGGCTACTTGTTTAACTTATACAGGGAAGTAGGAACTATCTGCAATACTGGGCTTGTAGGGATCCTCGAATTGCTCAATTACGATGTGGAGGAGCTTTATGTTACAGGCATGACCTTCTTCAACATGAGTCAGTTCGGAAGAGTCTACACAGACAGCTATCACGACGGCGCCGTTGAATTTGGCACTATCACAAGCAACCCAGAAAGAGAGCCTACCGAGACAGAATTAAGAATGGATATCCACAATCAGCCGCGCCAAATTGAATACTTCCAGAGAATCTTGGATGAACACCACGGTAGTAAACTTTTTGTAGATGAATACTTAATGGAGAACTTCGACGTATCATGAAAACCGTAGCTATGATCCCGGCCCGTTTGGGCAGCAAAAGAATCCCGAAGAAGAACATTAGGTTGTTAAATGGCATACCGCTGATAAGTTATATTATCCGTGCAGCCAAAGAGGCTAATTGTTTTGACGAGATATACGTTAATACCGAGTCCGATATTATAGGCCAAATAGCAGTCGCCGAAGGTGTGAAGTTTTATAAGCGCCCCACTGAGCTATCTTCGGATGAAGCGACCAACGACATGTTTACCATGGATTTTATGGAGAACAATGATTGTGATATCGTAGTGCAGGTTCTGGCCACCTCCCCTTTTCTGACGGCAAAAGAAATTAGAGACTTCACTGAAAAAATGAGAGAGGAGAAGCTGGATACGCTGGTGTCCGTCAACAACCAACAGATTGAGTGCGTCTATAACAAAGTCCCCATTAACTTTGATCAAAAAAAACCTTCGCCGCCATCGCAGGAAGTAACCCCAGTATTAGCATATGCATGCGGCCTCATGGCTTGGAGAAGCGAAAACTACAAAAATAATATGAAAGATTTTGGAAGTGGTTACCACGGAGGCACCGGAAAAATAGGGTTCTTCCCCCTCTCGGGTTTATCCACGATTGACATAGATAACGAAGAAGATTTCCAGCTAGCAGAATACGTTGCTCGATCTCTAGCGAGTAACAAGAAAGTCGAGCCCAAATATTATGACCCATCACAGAGGGTTGAAATCGACGTACCTAGCATCTTAAAAAAGGATGGTGTGGGAACAAACGACCTCCACAGTGCTAATAGCGAGACACCAGTAAATTTGAACGATATTAGGGAGCAGTTCGACTCTTCCATTAGCTGGAGCAAAAGGCTCGTTAATACAGAAAATAATAGCGCTACTCTGATCCACCAACAGCCCGGGGAAGGCAACAGAATGCATCATCACCCCGACTGGAATGAGTGGTGGTACATCGTCGATGGTCAGTGGGAGTGGGATATAGACGGCGAAAAGGTTGTTGTTGGAAAAGACGATATCGTTTTTATCCCCAAAGGCCGACCACACAAAATTACCGCAATAGGTGACAAGCCGGCAATAAGACTGGCGGTCAGCAGAGAGGATGTGCAACACGTCTATAGCCAAGGTCAGCCTAAATGAGCAAGAAACAACCCGGACTTGGTACTCCTTCCTCCTCTTTTACATCAAAGTACCTTCACCGCCCGGGCGTCGACGTCCCCGGGGCCACTGAAGAACATATTAGTAGCTTTAAAAAGAATCATTATTGTATCATTAAAAATTATGTTCCGGAAGCGTTTATAAACAACCTGCTGATGTGCGCCAAAACCTCACACCTGTACCACCCACAGAACGGCCGCCTTGAGGCCTACAACGCCACCAGATTCGCGTACCCGACATCAAACCCTCTGCTCGACACAACGATCAAGAACATATCAAAGACCAGACTTCAGGTAGTAAAGGCTGATACAAATCCCATATCTGACTCAATGTTCACTCAAACGATTACGGAGCAAAAGTACTGGTGTAGATTCATGAAATATTCTAAGGGACATCCCTTCCCACCCCACCGTGATTCCCGACATGAAGTAATGGCGATAATGTTTCTGTCCCAACCCGGCCAAGATTATTCTGGCGGGCTTACCATAATAAAAGACGATCTGACAGAGATCAATTTAGATTCTTTTTGCAATAAAGGCGATCTGTTAATAGTTTCTGGCGGTAGATATATACATTATGTAGACACGGCCCCGACCCCCGGAAGAGATGGCAGAATCACATTTTTTGTGAACTCGCACCCGTCAGATCTGGAGGGAGTGCTGAGGAATTTCTCTAACGTCGAAGAAGCCCGCAACTACATCCGCGCCACAGCGTTCGGCAACGATTGGGTGTTAGATGATTCTAAATTATAAAAATCAGAATGTCCTAGTCACTGGCGCCACCCGAGGCATTGGCCGTCGACTCGCCGAAGATATGGCTACTCTGGGGGCGAATGTCACGGCAACAGGGACCTCCTCTAACTACAAGCCATTTACGTCCGGCATTAATTTTCATCAGGCTAATTTTTTAAGTGATGAATCCACGGATCGTTTCACCTCGTTTGTATCAGATATGAATTTCGATGTGGTTATCAACAACGCTGGGATCAACAAAATAGACTCAATCTGTGAGATAGATACAAAAGATTGGGATGATATTATCGCTGTTAATTTAACGGCACCCCTTAAGGTCCTCAAAGCCGTCACCCCGGGGATGAAAGAGAGGGGGTACGGAAGAGTAGTCAATATAGCCTCTATTTGGGGCTCTGTGAGCATTCCACACCGCGCTGCATACTCGGCTAGCAAAACAGGCCTTAAAGGCCTCACGAGGGCCGTAGCGGCCGAAATGGCTGCCCACAATGTTTTGGTGAATACGGTGTCCCCGGGCTTCACTCTAACCGACCTCACCAGAAAAGTACTGGGGGAAGAAAAGATGAAAGAGATTTGCAAGCTTATCCCGATGAAGAGGATGGCAACCCCGGAAGAGATATCAAAGGTAGTCCTGTTCATGGCCAGCGATCTAAACACATATATATCAGGGCAGGACATAATCGCGGACGGAGGGTTCGTCAATGTATAAAATAGATGTTAAGTCTTATCGCTCGACTTATACTGTTGAGTTTATGGAGGATGTCTCTGGGTTAACTCCAGTTTTTTCTGATAACAATTTTATATTAATAGATTCAAGAGTGAAAGCGTTGTATCCGCTCATAACAAAATACCTGAGACAGGATAGGATTTTTGTAGTTGAGGCTACCGAGGAGAACAAAACGCTAGAATACTGCCAGCAGATAATCTCGGAATTAATCACGCGTGGAATAAAGAGAAATTATAAGCTGGTTGCAATAGGCGGAGGAATAACACAAGATATAACAGGGTTCATATCTTCAATCCTTTACCGCGGCATTGAATGGGATTTTATCCCAACTACGTTGTTGGCACAAGCTGACAGTTGTATCGGTAGTAAGACTTCAATAAATTTCTCCAATGTTAAAAATTTGCTAGGGACATTCCACCCACCCAGCAAGATATACTGTTGCTCAGAATTTTTAAGCACCCTGAGTAAGGAAGAGATAAAATCAGGTATCGGGGAAATATTACATTATTACTGCGTAGATGGGAATGAGAAGGCGTTTGCTATGATGAGGGATTATGATGAGATTTTAGAGGACACTAGCTTAATAGCTGAGCATGTTTATGAAAGCTTGCGCATCAAGAAAAGAATGATAGAGCATGATGAATTTGATCAGCATGAAAGAAGAGTATTTAACTATGGCCACACATTTGGGCATGCCATCGAAGGGCTCAGCGGATACTCTGTTCCCCACGGACAAGCCGTGACGATCGGCATGGATATGGCAAATTTCATATCGCTTAGTCTTGGATATATTGACAATAAAGAGTACGCGACTTTCCGCGACCTGCTTCAGAAGAATATGCCGTCATATAGTTTGAGAAAGGAGCAATTAAACAGATACATGTCTTTGCTTGGCAAGGATAAGAAAAATGTTGATAAGTCAATCGTTTGTATCTTGCCTCATTCATACGGAGATATTCGAGTCGAAAAGATAGAGGATAAAGGCCAATTAGGGAAAATTATAGAATCTTATATAGAGAGGACAATGTGAGAAATTTCGCAAGAAATAGTAAATTTGGAATAAATATCGATTTTGACCGCAGCCATGGCTCTTACATTCATGACCGCAACACAAAGCGAAAATATCTAGATTTTTTCGGTATGTATGCCTCCCTTCCGCTGGGCTACAACCACAAAATATTTCAATCGGATGCTTTCCGAGAAGAGATCCTGAGAACCGCCGCCCAAAAGGTTAATAATTGTGAGTTTGTCTCTGAGGAAACGCTAGAATTCGACAGATTATTCTCGGAGTACGCAGGCCGAAATTTGTTTAAGTTTTTTCACTATTGTTGTACGGGATCTTTGGCGATAGAAGCTGCGATTAAGACTTGCATGTTTTATAAGCGCCACATAACCCCAAAAATCCTGTCATTTCACAACAGTTTCCACGGGATTAATAGTTATGGAGGGTTTGTGACTTCTAGGTTCTTCCCAGCAAATAAAAAGTTAGGGAATCTGCCTGAACCCTTCTCCATCAAAGTTGACATGAACATCGCTTCGATACGCGACCAACTTAAGTCCGGCGACATAACATGCATATTAGTAGAGCCAATACAGTGCAGTTCAGGCGATATTCACCATGAGTCTTCTTTTTTTCATGACTTACAAAATCTAGCAGCCGAGTACGACGTGCCGGTGGTGTACGACGAAATTCAGATCGGGTTCGGCTCTACGGGCCGCTTGTGGTATTTCGAACACTTGAGAACGAGTCCGGACATTGTAGTTTACGGAAAAAAGGCGCAATTATCCGGAATTATGGCAAAAGAGAAGTTTTTTGAGACGTTTAGCCGGGAAAATTGCACAAAATTAGAAGTTACATGGGACGCAGACATACTGGATATGATAAGATGCAAGTATATTATTCGAGCTTACAAGCAATATAACATCTTAGAGAATGTTAAAAAACAAGAAAAAAGACTAGTATCTGGCCTTAAGAGTATGCCAGCATTAAAAAATATAAGATATTCCGGTTTAATTGTCGGTTTTGACTTGCAAAGTGTGGGGAAACGTGATACATTAATTAAGAAGTTATACAAAAATGGTTTAATCTGTAACCAGACAGGGCAAAAATCTATTAGGGTCAGGCCAAACTTGAACCTAAAAGATGCTGAAACAGATATAGCATTAGATATTATCGAGAGTTCTTTAAGGGAGACACAAAATTGTTAATTAATTTTGAAAATATTGAGGAAAAGTGCCAAAGCGCGACGTCAACAGAGGTGTACAGCCGCCTAGTTGAAAAAGTAAACAAGGTCAAAAAGATTTTTTTGATCGGAAACGGAGGCCTCCATTTTGTGGCTAGCCATATGGCAACAGATCTATCCAGATTGATACCTAACAAGGCCGTATATTCATTTGACAGTGTGGGATTTATCACCTCGAATGCAAACGACCATGGTTATGAAAAGATTTTTATTAGATGGCTTGACACAATCGCTACCGGAGTCGAGCGCCCCGAAGAATGCCTGATCATTGGTTTATCCTGCTCAGGAAACTCAGGAAATGTGATCGACGCTATGCACTGGGCTGATGATAACGGATACGAGACGTTTATGGTAAGCGGCCAAACATCCGAAGTTCTTCGACCCGGGATTGATGAACTAAACCTAAATTGTAAGTTTTTTCATACAGTAGAGGTGATGTGCTTAATGGTGTTTTATGATCTGATTCACAGGACTGGCAATCATTGTCCATCGATTAGACAGGAAAAAGATCGCTTAGCAGACTCTCCCCTTCGCCAAAGTAGCGAAAATGAAGAATCTTGGGAGCCCATGTGAGCACCGCTGATAAGGTAGATGAACACATGTCGAACCTGCAAATTCCCGCCGATCTACAAACCCTCCTCGCGACCATGATGGATGTAAAAGAAAGAAGGGAGGATGGGGTATTGCTTGGGAATCAAGCTTGGGAATTTTTTGTTCCATTTCCGAAGAAGCATCCAACTAGAAAAACCGCCTATGTAATCGGCACCGGTCCAAGTCTTAAAAAGATTGATGTTTCGAAACTAAAAGATGAACACACAATTACATTTAATCGAGCCTACATTGCTTTTGAGGAGTGGGGTTTTGACCCAACCTATTATTTGTCAATCGACCCGGTGGATATACATTCCATTCATAAAGACATTAATAACCTGATCGAGAATAGCGAAATTAAAAAGTTCTTTCTTTCGGAGGTTGTGAAGTCAAACCCGATATACAAAGATGAGTTTGATATAGACCTTAAAGAAAAGGAAAACGTTCATTTTCTTATTTCGCCCCCTCATGGAATGTGTTGTTTCCTTCCATTTAGCCATTTCGTCGACGCAAAAAGAAAAAATCTTATTTTTACACCTCTAGCTCCCAACGCAGGTTGGTGCGGCTTGAAAATGCTCTACCAGCTTGGATATGAAGAAGTGGCCTTATTAGGGTGCGACGCCAGATACAAAACCGATGAAGAGAGTCAGAAGGACGTTATGTGGTTCGACGATGGCTGTGTCTCCACAGCGGACACAGATGCAAACCATTTTCGTGAAGATTATTTCGGCAAAGACCAAAAGTTTGGTTTGCCGAATGAGGCCCAGCAAATAGCCCATTGGCGCGAGGCCGCCTTAGAGATAGGTCATTTCGGCTTGCCGATCAAGGTTTACTCATGTTCAGAAGGTTCTAATTTAAATAATTATTTTCCTTATATTGATTTCGAGGATTTTCTAAATGGAAAACGCTGAGAACAAAAGGGGTTGCCTTTTATGAAAGTGTTGGTAACGGGCGGTTCCGGCTTTGTTGGCCGGCGACTCCAAAAAGAAAAGCCAGAATGGGTTTACCTTTCATCGAGCGATTGCGACCTGCTGTCCATGGAGAGCACCACCACGTTCTTTGAAGAGGCCTCCCCCGACGCTATTGTTCACCTCGCTGGCATAGTGGGAGGAATAAAGCATAACACTGAAAAGCAGGCCGAGTTTTTGTTCCTGAACACAAGAATCAATACCAATGTAATAGAATCGGCTCGACGGGCCGGAGTACCACGAGTTCTGGCGTCACTGAGCACCTGCGCATTCCCAGACAAGATGTCTGAGTATCCATTTGTTGAAGAAGACTTATTCAGCGGTCCACCGGCCGATACAAATTTCTCATACTCAATAGCCAAGAGGCATCTGCACGTTATGTGCGCTGCATACAGAAAACAATATGGACTAAACTATTCCACATTTAGCCCCTCTAATATATACGGTCCGGCCGATGATTACGAGAGTGAGTATTCACACTTTGTGCCGGCCCTAATCAAGAAAGTATCAGAGGCCGCTTCGGGCACCGCCATAGAATTGTGGGGAGACGGTTCCGAAATGCGACAACAGCTATACGTTGATGATCTAGCCAAGATAATTCCAGTATTACTGGAGAGACACAACTCTGCGGACCCAATTATAGTTGCTCCGAACGAAAATTTAACCATCGACAGGATGGCTAAAACCCTTGTGCAGCAAGTTGACAAGGAAGTAAGAATAATTTATAACAACAAGCACCCGGGCCAACAAAGGAAGGACGGCAGTAATTCTAGATTGATGGGGCTGCTTAGTCAGACATTTAAGTTTACATCCTTTGAAAAAGGGGTTGGCTTGTCTTACAAGTGGTTTAGCAAGGAAAAAGGAAGAAGCAATGTCAAATAGCTGGTTACTAAGCTACCCTAGAAGCGGAAACACATGGGTAAGATATATAACTGAAAACATATTGCAGTGCCCGACAATTGGGTACTGGCCCGATGGGCCCACGCGCGCCGTCCCATCACAGGTCAACACTCACAAGTATTATATAGACTCCCCGATATGTTATAAGGCGACATGGGGAGAAGAAGTTGACTCCGCCAGCAAACCGATACTTAAAAGACACTTCTTTAAAGATATGTCTCCAGAAACCGGCGACAAATTATTGTTTATCATAAGAAACCATAAAGAGTGTATTCTGAGGCACACCATGCCAGTAATAGCTGAATTCCCCGAAAGATTCCTTAATGTTTGCTATGAAGAATTATTAAGCTACATGCAGAACCTTCAGGCTTACGATGAATATCCCGGGCCAAAGCTCTTGGTTTATTACGAGGATCTGCTTTCGACACCAGAGCAACAAATTTTGGAAATTATTGATTTTCTAGGAGAAAACTCATCACCCGAAACTTTAGAAAGATATCACAAGTTTTTAAAAGATTATGGCTCACATACGGAGGAGTCCCGCCAGATTTACGCGAAGAATGGTGTTCCTCCTATAACAAATGGAAAATCAGAATTAGTTTTCTATTCAAACCTCAGAGACCCCGGCAACACCAGCCCCGGACCGCCAATGCAAGTAGATCACCGCAACGCCACCCTCGACCTAGCCACCATTGTCAACTTCCAAACCTCAGCCGTCAAAATAGATACAAGAGCGCGTCATTACGACGAAAATTTATATGTAAAATACCTTTCACGGTATACAGGAAACAAAAATGAATAAAACAGCTATAGTAACCGGTATCACCGGCCAAGACGGTTCTTATTTAGCAGAACTGCTACTTGAAAAAGGGTACAGAGTCGTCGGCCTTAAAAGAAGAACCTCGACAATAACTACGGATCGCATTGATCAGGTGTTCGAGCACCCCAATCTCATACTAAGATACTTTAGTTTGCACGATCCGAGTAGCATGTATCGAATCCTCGAAGAATACAAGCCAGATGAGATTTATAACTTAGCAGCACAGTCTCATGTGAAGGTATCTTTCGAAGTACCAATCGAGACAGCCGACGCAGTTGCTATGGGAACCCTGCGTCTTTTAGAGGCCGCAAGGCAAATCTGCCCAAATGTAAAATTTTATCAAGCCTCCTCTTCGGAGATGTTCGGAGACAATCCAAACATCCCACAGAGCGAGAGCACGAGGTTCATGCCAGCCTCTCCCTACGCATGCTCTAAATTGTTTTGCCACTCTCTGATTAGAAATTACAGAGAGGGTTACGGCATGCATGCATCTAGTGGTATACTTTTTAATCATGAGTCCCCCCGCCGCGGCGAAACATTTGTAACAAGAAAAATTACACTTGCCGCGGCAAAAATAAAAATGGGACTACAAGATAAACTATATTTAGGAAACCTTAGCGCCAAGAGAGATTGGGGCTTCGCCGGTGATTATGTTGAAGCGATGTGGTTAATGCTTCAACAAGACGACCCGGGTGACTATGTAATAGCCACCGGGGAGACTCGTTCCGTTGAAGAGTTCCTTAATTATGTCTTCGAATATGCTGGCTTAGATGTCAAAAAGCATGTTGAGATAGACCCACGACTTTTCCGGCCCCACGAGGTACCCCTTTTATTAGGGGATAGCTCTAAGGCAAGAGAAGAATTAAATTGGCAACCAAAAGTCTCTTTCGAGGGACTAGCCATAATGATGTATGAAGCAGACTTAGCAATTATTGCAGGAGGAAAACAAAATGTCTAGCGATGAAAATGAAAATAGCATGAACTTGTCCGATCAGGCCCTAGGGGCAGTGATGATGGCACTACAAAAATCCCTTATGGAGCAATCGGATATCGTCCCGGTTCTTAAGGGATTCAAATTTCGACTCTCGGATCAGGGTTTGGTGGTGATGAACCCCCCCTTGGTTAAAGTTTCAAATGACCCTGAAGACGAAGACGAAGAATAAAAGGAAATACGCATTGCCTCGCTATACTTATAGGTGTGTTAGTTGCCACCAATATTATGAACATTTTCACTCAATGAGTGAGAAACATTCTGCTTGTGCTGTATGTGGCGCTGAAGGGACCGATCTATTCTATAGAGTCCCCTCAGTGCCATTTGTTGTTTCAAAAATAACCAACAGAGCAGACCAAGAAAAACCCGGCAACATCGTAAAAGAATTTATACAAGAGACAAAAGAAGACATCAAGGAATACAAGAAAAGCTTGAAGGAAGGAGAAGAATATGGATGAAGGTCTAGGATTTTATATTATTACGTTTGCGTTAATATCTGGATTACTAAACATTTTTTTCATGTGGTATATCAGAAACGCCCTGAGAGAGTTATTGTATGTGTCCCGGAACATGACCGATATACAGGATACGATAGAAACCTATCGTGCTCATTTGAATTCTGTGTGTAATTTAGATATGTATTATGGGGACGACACCCTTTCGTCTATGATGAGGCACACAAAACATGTATCAGACTTTCTAGAAGACTATGAAGACTTATATATTTTAGTAGAAGATGGAGAGGAAGACCCATATGGAGAAGATTTTGAAGAAGAAAGAGACCAGCCAATCGCCCCCCTCGGCCCGACCTCGGAAGAGGCGCAAGAAGGGGACCGGCCGCCAGTATTTCACATCCGTTCATGAACAGGCAATAATCGAATACAGCAATACTGACGACGTTAAGCGCCGTACAGAATTGTATATACAGCTTATTGGCCCAGCCTTTGATGAAATGGTTGATAAAATAGTGTATACCTATAAGTTCACAACCCTCCCTAACGTTGATGTTCTGAGGGAAGAGTGTAAAGTATATTTGATAACCATATTAGACAAGTTTGACGCGTCAAAGGGTTCAAAGGCTTTCTCATATTTTAGTGTTATAACAAAGAACTGGTTCATCCATCAGGTTAAACGCAGGTCGAAGCGACAGAGAACTGAGGTTGGTTTCGAGTCAATCCCGGCCGATTTGCAGCTTAAGTATGTCGCCGTCTACAACCCCTATACTAAAGAGCGGGAACAATATGAGTTTGCCAACCGTTTAAAGCAGGAGATTCACTCTTGGGAACACCCAAATATGAAGCCTAATGAAGAAAAGGTGTTGAATGCTGTAAAGATTTTATTTGAAAACGCGGAAGATATAGAAATTTTTAATAAGAAAGCTATTTATTTATACCTAAGAGAGATCACGGGACTTAACACAAAGCAGGTTGTTAGCAATCTGAACAAAATGAAGCTGAAGTACGGCTCTTTTAGAAAGAAATGGGATCAAGGCGGAAATCAATGAAACATTTAGACCACTATTTAACTGAAGCAATCAGCAATATAAAGGAAGATAGAGAGGTAACTAAAGAGTTGCTAGATGATGTAATAAGACATATTAGCAAAAGCGAAGAAAATCACAGTCAAGTCGGGAGCATAGCCGCGAAATATGTTGAAACACTCCAGAGATCGAATGAACAACTGGTAAAAGTCGCCGGCCTAATCCACAAACAACAAGCCGGCGAAGAGGGCCTGTCCGAATCAGACCGCGCCGACATCTTCGAGATGCTGCAAGGAGGCAACGAAAATGAGTGACCCTATCCTGCCAGATGTCCATATCCCAGATTTTGAGATGAACGATCCCGTTCAAGATGCTTTCGGGATTAAAAATTGGGATGATCAACGTCGCTCGATGGCTTACTTGATCAACGCTGTTCACCATGTGTATGAGGATGCTCACCGACTGAAGTTCCCAGAGGAGTTTAAAGCACAGTGCTTGCATTCGGATTTAAGGTACACCCCAGACTCCAGAACGTGGAGTTCCCATCGCTACACCGGAAAGAATACCCAGCAGGTAAGAGTTATAGCCCGGAGCGAAAGGGAGGCTGCCCTTCCCATGCCGTCCCAAATTGGGCCGTTTGAGGACATGGATTACGAATCACAGCTAGCACTGAAAATGCATCCTAAATATTTTTCGTTCGGGGGCATGAGCAGAATTACGGACGTCCCGGCTCAGGGTGACATAGTTGGCGTCCAACGACCCAGCGGCCAACCCGTGGGCACATACAAGCGCCGTGAAGAGCAGGGCTACGGATCGATACCAAATTTAAAATCAGCCGAGATAGCTTCTGGGATTGTTGAATCCTATTTTAAAAAACCCTCCCGAAGAATTATAGAATTATCCGAATATGAGAAGCCGACGCAAAGGCAGACTAAAGACGGCGAAGACAAAAGAATTTCTCAAACAACTGGCCTGCCGCAGAGAGTTGTTGCCAAATTAACTTGTTAGGAGAGACCCTGTAGTGAGTACCGACAAACAATCCATAAACCAAGAAGCAGTTAGCGAGCAAGTTAAAGACCACAGGGATGCCAATAGGCACCACCAAGATGGAACAATTGGCCAGCTAAACTGCCAGCTATCTCTCGAAGATTTTTTGGTGTATGATCAAGCCGAGTGCGAAGTTGTATTAAACGGCACGGCCGACAGCCGGATTATCTTGGGTCGAGACCGACATGTTAGCAAGGCGTCTGGAGGGGGTGGCCAAGGTGATACTCACGTTGCTCACATCCATATGATTGCAGGACAAAATCAGGAACTGAAAGGAAATCCTAACCCGCAGGCTGACAGTGCAACAATCTACCTCTCGCAAAAAACCGATATAGATAAAGCGTTTGGAACAACAGAAGGAGTTGTCGGATCCTCGAAAGATCGATCAGGAATAGGGATGAAGGCTGATGGAGTTAGGATCGTGGCGAACCATGGTATAAAATTGGTTACTCTTGGATTCGGCGAGCCGAACCAATTTAATGAAAAAGCTAAAAGCACAACTGGCGTTGATATTATAGCCGGCAATAGTGAAGAAGGCTTAGAGCCCATGGTGAAGGGGTACATGCTCCAAGACGCGCTGGAAAAAATCACCAATAAAATAAATGATGTATCAGCTATAGTTAATAGCCATATAATGAACCAGACTCTAGCTAATGCGGCAATGGGTTTCCCACCCGCTGCTGCCATCGTGGTCCCCGTCGCGGCGATCAGGGATGTGGTACAGTGCATCGCACCCGGCTATTTGCATAAAATTAACATAGGTATGGAGCAAGTAGAATCTTTAAGCCCCATGGGTGCCGGCAGTTTCTGTAGTCGGCACAACAACGTGAATTAGGATTTGGTATTGGTATGAGTAATTATAATTTAGGTAATCCGTATTATACTGTAGCTGAGTATGTTGCACAAAGGTTTAATGAGTGGGTAAGCGAAACCGCCGGGTTTCTGTACGACTCTAAGCATTTGGACCTTGATACCCCATATGATTTCTCACTTTTATCCGACGGAGAATTCAACCTAGGCGAATTGTTTACTATGCTGTCTACAACCCAAGACGGCACCGCCGATATTTGGAATATTGACTGGACCTTCGCCGGCGGCTTATTCGACTATCCTACCACACTGGATTTTGACACGAGCACCACCGCGGATACGCTTTCTCTATACGCATCTTCGATGGCCATCCACGGATCTCATCCGTATTGGGACTTCATCTCGGGCGAGTACCCGTCCCCAATGTCGAATCCCGACCCTTTCACAGCGTCGTGGGCCCTTCCGTATACTTGGCATAAATTTCTGATCCAAGTCTATAATGCATCTCGCACTGTGGACAATCAGTGGGATTCCCTATCTTCTGAAAGTCAGAGGGCAGTGGAGAGCGGCCTTACTAGGGCGGTTTATTATCTTTATCTAGCTTCCAATCCGTACATTGCTTCCGCAACTAACGATCCAATATGGACCCTAACTTACCTGTTGGAATTCCTCGTAGCTTGGGCCGACATCACAGAGAACACCTCTTCGAGCAGCGATCAGCCGGCAAATTACCCTTTTTTAAAATATTATAATGCGTCCGCGATTGAAGAGGCTTGTGGCGTCAAAGAATCCCCCTTCCATGACGATATGGGGTTGCCAAATATATTCCAAGCCGGCACCGCAGGCGCCCTCACAACATATGCTGAAGTAAATGCCTTGACTTGGATTGAGACAGGGGGGCTTACCGAAGGGATTCCCTTTGCCGAATACCCGCCACCCGGGGATCCCCGGAAAGGATTCCTGAGAATATTTAATTATATGGGCGGGAACGCAACAGAATCACCGGCCTTTACAGATGCTCTCTCCCTTTGGAACGACCTTGAAATCGAATACCCGGGCCTATACAATTATCTTGTTGAATTTACTTTCGAGTACGGATTCTCCCAACCTGTAACCGACACTTTCGCATATGATTGGGGAAATGTGTGGGATTTTCTCACCGACGAAGACACTCCAACTTCTGGTTATGGCCACTGGTATGGCTCGAACTCAGCCACCAATTATTTTATTGACGGGAGTGCAACAGGAGAAACACAATCCCTCTTTGCTTTATCGTTTTGGCGATTCTATTTGCTAAGCCCTTTATGGATCACCGATGGCTTTTTAAGTAAGCTCGGAGGCATCGACGGCCTAAACAAATATTCAAAATATTATCTGGCGGAATCTGACCCATCCCTCTCCGCGGATTTGGAATCACAGTCCCCGTATGAAGAATCAATGGTTGAGACTGAATCCTGCAAGGATGACCCAGCCCCTGCCCCCGTAGACTGTTCTTCCTGTGTCCCCGACCCTGCCGCATTCGTGCCGGATTGGATTATGCTTCCAGATGATTCGGTTTTCAAGGACGCCAGCCGCTGTGACTATTGCGCCGTCATAACGACGGATTATGAAACTCTCGAAAATGAAAGTGGCGTGTTTCATGACTTCTCGCCATATGTTGAAGAAGGTGTTTCTCTGCTCCTAGAGAGACATATGAAATCTACAACACTCTCGTTCACTGAGATATCTGCCGGCGGAACCGCCATCACAACTACTGTGAATACCATTGATGTCTTAATGGGGAGAGAGTCAGCCGAGCAATATCTAGGCCAGTCAATTGAATCCCCCAGAATACCGGAAGATTATGATGGAGAGGAGTTAACAAGATACGGCTATCGTGTTGCTACGGCACCCCTGATTAACGTTAAAGCCCTTGTCGTCATTCCAGCCACAACTTTTGATTTGATCCCAGTGGATCTTGATTCGAGTATCCGCGAGGTCACACCACTCGAAGGCAACTCTTTTGTTAGCTTAGAGGGCTTTAAAATAAAGAAAATGTCGCATCAAGTAGCAAGATCCTTAAGAATCTACGCAAAAGAATATTCCTATTATGTCCAAAATGCCCAGTTTGAGGGGGAATCGGCCAGTAACTATGGAGATCTAGACCTCAACAAAGAGTCAGATTATATAAAGCAGTTTTCTAAAGACCTGTTAAGTGATATTCTTAAACCATTCGGCCTAACGTACCGCAGAATTGAGAAGCTAGAAATAGGTTTTATGGGAGATGACGGTTCTGAGTCGTGGTATCCAAACAAAATAGAATATTTCAACGTTACCCCGAATGGCTGTATGCCTCTGGCTATACCAAAGGCTCTTTGGGGCCCGGTAGTGCGGGTAGCCCCTTGGGCTAATTCAAGAACACTCGGGTACATTCATCACCTCCCGGATATACACTCCGACGTCGTGGCAAGAGAGTTCCCCGAATGGGCTGATATTGTTGATAAATATACAACTACAGTTCTGGATGCCTCCGCATTCGCAGCAGCACAGCCCCAATCGGCCCTTGAATGTGTCCTTGAGGACGTTGTTACAGACCCCCTCGCAGCCATTGCGGAAGATATATTAAAAGATATTCTTTCGTTTCCAGATGTTGTGGCTCACAGTTTTAACAAGAAGCTTTGTACCGGCGGAGACTACGACCGACTCGACAAGGATCTAGAAGATTTAGATGGCATATTCAAACGAGCTAGAGAGCAGGCATTAAGTAACTTCTTCGGCGGAGATGTGGTCTTTGACATGATTGAAGATTATATCAAAAACTACGACGAAAAGACCGGAGATCCGGTCCGAGATCTCTGGCGTTACATTTTAGATAAATGGGGTTGGTGCGGACTGCTAGCCCTTATAGACATGCTATTAGGGTGCCTGCTGTCAGGTATGCCCGCGGCCGACGGCCTCGCAATGCTTGTTCAGTTCGCCTTGAGAAATCTTGACCCCATACAATTAGAGAAGCTATTCATAGGTTTACCGGCTGATAAGCAGCAAGAAATCGCGGCCGCCGTCGCAGAAGCCGTTGGGACGGTAACTGCAACGCCACCATGGGAGAAAGAATACAAAGCCGGCTCATACACAATGACCCCGGAAAGGAAGTCTAGTACTGTCACATCGCGCTCACAAGACCGCGGTGAGGCCCTAGCTCCTTCGGTAAGCACGGCCGACGGAGACGGAGGCATACCAGTAGAGGACCTAGAACCAAAGGACGCAGCCGATTACATAAATTACCTTGGATCCTTGGAAAACCCTCCCGTTTCTCCGGGTACTGTTGAGGCTGCAATGAAGGCTCAGTACCCAGATATTGCTTTTGAATCCCCAAGCTACACCGGCATCGGAACCATCGGCGGCGCCGCAGATGATGTAATGGACGTTATAGCCGCTGCATATATAGATGCGATAATGGACTTGGTTGACATTGATACCCTAGTGGCCGCCCTACAATCCATGGAAGGCGCCGCATTCATCTCCTCCCTCCTTAGCTCAATAAAATGTGCAATCCCGCCCCTATTCGATCCACCGCTGGATGACTTTATGAAAACTTTAGAGTTGGATTTCTGTCGTCCCAATTACGGAATAACTTTGCCAAAGTGGCAAGGCCTCAAAATTCCTGATATTTGGGCAATTCTGGTTGAAGTTATAAAACAAGCACTTATAAACTTAGTAGTTAAATTTATTTTAACGCTCATACAATGGATCTTGAATATGCTGTTAAACGGCTTCTGCAAACTGCTTGGTCTTTTTGGAGAGATGCTCGAACAGGCCATTGGAGGGGACTTCAGAGAAACATTTAAAACAGCCTTTTGCGACGACGAAACCATGGGCCAGATTACTGATGAGGAGATCGACATCGCTACGGCCGGTATGATGGCAGCCCTTGCAGGCTGTCCGCCTCCAAGTCAACCCGCAGCCACAGCCTTTATCTCCGACCTCTCTTTAGTACTCACAGAGGCACAATTATTCGACTTAGTTAACGGCGAAGCTTCCGACGAGTCCTTACAGATGATTGAGGAGATAGTAAAGTATAGACATCCTGAATTTTCTTGTTCGTTAACTTCTCCCGCAAAAATTAACGATTTATTTGGATCCCTCGGCCGATTGATTCCCGATGAATATAAGCAAAAGCCGATGTCCGCAGACAAGCCCTGTATGCCAAGTTTCTGCGTGGATCAGACCGCATTAGATAAATTCTACGAAGATCAGTGTGTGTTGATGCAACAAAAGGGCCCCTTAACTGAGGAGACTTGTAACAAACTTTTAGATGCGAAGAAAAACCGATTAAAAGACGCCCTAGAACCGCTAGCTGAATTAATCAACAACCAGCAGCTACCAATGCCAGAACTATTCGCTGATGACCCTTGCAACCCCGGAACGTGGTCCGCAGGTCTTGTGCCTAGAAATGATCCGGTTGTTATGGGTGCCGCCGCGGCCGCTACTAAAACTTCACTGAATACTATCGAGAACCGAACAAGAAGAGATCTTATTGGCCGTCACGGTTTATTAAATATGATCTTGGCTGCTAAAAACGGCCGCGGCCTTCAACAGCATTATAATAATCTTACAAATTTTCCGAATTTGACCAAAAATAAATTCCCCGAACAAGTGGCCGGCCACCTCAAGGATAAACTTGAGAGCTTGGAGTCTAATCTGGACTTTGCGACAGATGGAACTTCTGTGAATCGAATTACACACTGGGGCGCTGACAAACAAAGAGAATTTTTCACCATAGATAGAGATACTAATGGCAGGGTTTTCCCGACCACCGCTCTGGGAGAAGGAAAATTTGATTCGGGTTGGCAAGAAAAATACGAAGGCCAACTGTTTGTTGGGGGGCAACCACTGGCCGTGGGCTACAACCCGGAGCCGATAGCTAGCTTTAAACGGCCCGACCTCACATTAAATTACGCTGATTACAAAAACGATCAGCCCTACAAATTTGAAATTCAGTATCACAATTTCCAACTTGACTCTGCCGGCTCCGCGCCGTTGAACGACTATTATAAAATACTTATAAAGCACGAAGCAGAGGACAAGGCAGACGCCGAAGATCCAAAAGAGCTTGAGTGGTACGAGGGATTTGAAGGGGAACAGTTGTCTGAAGGCGAAGTCCGCGATATGATATCTGAAATAGAGAGCACTAGCGACAGCCTAGTCGAGGGAATTTTGGATGTTGACGCCCAACGCGCTTCCGGCTTGTCCCCTAAAAATTTACTTTATGGTAAGATGATAAGAAGTTCGTGGGATCGATATACAGCCGACCCTACAGATACACCATCAGAGCCAACTATCGACGCAGACCGCGAGGATACTATCAGTGATACATACTATGGATCTTATGATAAAGTGTTCTCCAGATTTTTAGGAAAATACGGGAAATCAATCGCCTCATCTGGCGACAACAGATTCTTCAAACATGGTATGAGCACGGCCTACCGCGGCCCCCTCGACCCTGATCAGACTTTTGATCCCCCGGCCATGGATATTGACATTAACGACATGTCGGAAGAAGAAATTGCCACCGAACTAGGGATCCCAATTAAAATAGATCTGTCAGGGTCCTATACAGACTTGACTGGTGAATCATGGCAAATACCACCAGAGGTCTATGGTGGCACCGATAAGCGCCCCGGCTGGTATTATCAGCCCCCTAAATATCCCGGCTGGATGGGAATCAAACAAGCAATAATTCCAGAGGATATATACACTGGATGCGATCAACCGCGTACCGGTATGATTAATTTCGACGATCTCGCGGAACTGATTAACGATCTTTACGAGCGCATGCCAGATGACCCAAGGCTTCAGCAGAAAGAGGGTTGCACTATGGAACACCCTTACAACAAAGCTTTGGATCGGTATTCTTCTGCTGGAATCGAAGGTCTGATACGGGCCACTTGCAGGATTCATGTGTTGGAAGCTTACCTTAAATCAGTGCAATCTTTGGCACTTTACAAATTCAAGTCTCCTGAAGTATATGATAGTATGTTCATAGATAAAATAGTAGACTCAATTGAAGCCGGCATTCTTGAGCAAACACAAAAGAGAGTGTTCCGTAGCCCGCAAATGTATTACTTAACCTTTATGGAGCAGGTGGTACAGTCGTTTGGTAAAAGGGTCGATCTGGGAGACTTTGAGCCCACGGGAATCGAGCAAGAAGCTATTGACCGGCTGACTGGCAAAGCTGGCGAAGAAGCTAATCCACTAAACCAAGATCACTGGGAAAAGAATGACTGGGCTTCCATCTCCCGAGCATTCTACCCAGATACTGTTTCGGCTGGTATATCAGCAGCGGTAGGTAGTGCCATTGCCCCCGGTTCCGGTGGCGTAGCGGGTTCTATAATCGCTAGCGCCAAATCACGCCGTATCGCTAAAAAGCGAAAGAAGGTATTATGGAAAAAGTACATCTCAGACCCATCAAACTTGCGCGACACTAAAATACTGCTCAGGAGGTATGTCTCCGAAGAGATAGAAACATTTATTAAGAAAACTGTCGGCACACGACTTGAAGCTTCAGTTGACGACCTACACAATGAGTTTTTGGTGAACCCAGCATGGATTATGGGCGCCCTCGGGAACGATGGCCCAAGTGATGTTGGTTCGTATGACGAGACTCTTGGTGGTATCTCTTACAGCAATGTGGACGCCCAGATGACCTTATATCGAACCCTTAATAGTACCGGCCTTGCCGACAATTACGGGTTTTTAACCAGCGAAGAACATTTTTGGCCCTTTATCCTTGAAAAATATGTAAAGATTACCGAATCGGATTTTGGAACCGTGGTGACCAAGATACCGTATTGGGCCCTATCAGATGCCGACCGTGACCGCCTCAACCGCGTGCATGAGCCACACCTGCGAGGTGTGGTCAGCCTCCCAGATTGGCAAGAATGGCTTAGTAGCAATAGCGATTTGTTTGCCGAGGGGACAAGCATCAGCGACTATTTTGGTAAATGGGAATACGGCTTGAGAATATGTCATGTGGCGAATGATCACATGAAAGTCGGCGACGATGTAGGCGCCTCGACCGAAAACACCTTTTGGAGTTCATTCCTGTCGACCGCCGGGTATAATATTGAGAGTTTATCAATGTACAACAAGGCCTTTCAGCTACTCAAGCCGACTACGGTCACCGTTGAAGGTGAAGTTATTGATAACGTAGGCCAGCCAAAATACTTATTTCCACTAGTGGATACAAGAAGGGAGGTCACCGATATGGTCATGACCGCCGTCTTCGCAGTCGAAATGGATGTCCTCTATGCGTCCGAGTTTGATTGTTTGGTCGACGACATGGTGATCAGTGCCCCCTATAAAATGATGTTTAACTATATTTTCCCACTTCCGAGAATGTTGTCTATGGTAACTATTTATAATATGTTAGCATTTTTACCATCAATTGGATCCGCCGATGCAGACGACTGGGAAACAAGAGTTTTCGGGACTGACGCAGATGCCGGCGGCGGAAAATGGTTCGGCTCCGGAAAATCTGGGGGCTTTAGAACATGGGACTGGAACGATTTGTTCAGAAGAGCCAAGAGACAAGCGTACCGCGTGTTTGAGGCCTATTACTATGCTTCCGATTTTGATTGGCAGCCGCCTGAAAAAGATCGATCTGGAAAACTGAATAGAAAACTAAATATTAATATTAGTTGGAATTTCTTATCGTTCTTGAGAAAGATGCGCATACGCGAACCATTTAACACGGATGGGCAACCTTGTCCACTGATAGAGGAGGAGGACTAATGGCTTTAAAAGGAGGAGGTTTAGGTTGGGGCCCTCAGTTGCCCTTGCAAGCAACTAGCAAAGATGGCCTCTACGGTCTAGTTAAGACCATAAAATCAGAAATATTGCAAAACTTGAGAATTCTATTTTTGACATCTCCCGGGGAAAAACTCCATCATCCAAACTTCGGCATTGGTATGAGAAGGTTTTTGTTCGAGAATGACACACTGGCACTGCACAATACCATAAAAAATAAAATAACAAAACAAGTACAAACATACGTGCCCTCGATAAAAACAACCAGAATCGATATACTCTCAGCGCTTAACAATCCCTCCATCCCCGAAAATAACATTGCGGTGGTGTTTCAGTTCTATATCAAGCCACTTAACATCTATCATACGATGACTATTAAATCCGCCGGATCAAACTTCGATGGAGATGTCCTTCCTAACTTTCTAGCTGAAAACGCCGATTCAAGCATTTTAAATGTGGCTGGCTAGGCATTCTAATGTAAAACAATTAATACAGCGAACTATTTATAAGTCGAGAGGATCCATAAATCATGGCAAAGAAAACCCCAGTCAGGTATACAGATAGAGAATTCAGTTCTATTCGAAGCGCCCTAGTCAATTATGCTAAAAGGTATTACCCAGAGCAAATAAAAGACTTTAGCGACGCGTCGTTTGCATCATTCATGATAGATTCGGTTGCTTATGTAGGCGATATGCTGTCTTTTTATCTAGATTACCAAGCTAACGAGGGTTTTATTAACACTGCTGGGGAGTATAACAATCTTATAAAACTTGGTAGACAGCTAGGATACAAGTTTAAAGGCCGTCCCTCGTCATATGGACTAGCTCAGTTTTATGTTATGGTGCCTGCCAATGCAGCCGGCCTAGGCCCAGATGAAAATTATATCCCAACCTTATTAAGGGGAAGCGAGTTTTCATCTGAATCCGGAGCATCTTTTTTGTTAACAGAAGATGTCAAGTTCAGCAAGGCTAGCAACCAGACGGTCGTCGGCCGAGTTGACGAAACAACCGGAGTTCCTACATACTACGCCATCCGCGCCCCCGGCACTGTTGTCTCGGGAAGAGTCATAGAGGAATCATACACGATAGGTAACTTTGAAAAGTTTTTAAGAGTCAAACTTGCCGACCCTAACTGCACTGAAATACTCAGTGTGTTCGATCAGGAAGGCCACGAATATTTCGAGGTCGATTATTTATCAAATAATGTGATCTACAAGGACATAGCCAATTATGCATCAGATTCCAATTTGGTGCCCTCGGTGTTGCGACCTTTTGTTGCGGCAAGGAGGTTTGTATTCGAGAGAGAGAATGGTTCTAGCTACCTTCAATTTGGGTATGGCTCCGAAGACGAGGCAACTAGTCCTTCGGTGGCGGAGCCCTCTACCGTCGTTCTAAACATGCACGGCAAAAATTACAAAACAGATGAGTTCTTTGACCCATCAAAATTATTAGACACAGACAAATTTGGTATAGGGCCCTCCAACACTACTATAACAATTAAATATAGGATTGTTGACTCCTCTAATATTAATGTTCCATCTCAGTCGCTAACCAATACGCGGCGCACATTCCTAGGTTTTGATGACCCTACCCAGTTGGTCGCGGGAACTGTAACCACAGTCAGAAACTCAATTGAGGTTTCAAACGAGGAACCGATATTGGGATCAGTTTCGATACCAACCTCAGAGGAGTTGCGAAGAAGAATTTTTGATACGTTTGCCACTCAAGACCGAGCGGTCACAACCACAGACATGGAAGCTTTTGTATATGCCATGCCTCCCCACTACGGTGCGATCAAGAGATGCAAAGTGGTAAAAGACTCGGACTCCTTCAAAAGAAATATAAATTTATATGTTTTAGCCGAGGGCTCCGACGGAGCGTTGGCTACGGCAACAACAACATTAAAAGAAAACTTGAAAATGTGGTTAAATTCTAGGAAAATGGTGCATGACACGATAGATGTAATGAACGGAAGAATTATAAATGTTGGTATTGAGTTTACCATAATAGCAGATCCGGACCACAATAAAACCGAGGTACTCAGCGAATGTACGAGACTTCTAAGGGAGAAGTTCAAGCAGCCGAAATATTTAGGGGAACCCCTTTCGATTACGGAAATCTATAGCACTCTATCCGGAAAAGTCCGCGGCCTGCTGGATGTCAAGAAGGTGAAATATGTTAAGAAAACTAACGGCTCCTATTCAACAACTAGTTTTGATATGAACACCGCAAAGTCGGCCGATGGAAGGTATATCGTAGCCCCGCTTAACGCTGCGTTCGAGATTAAATACCCAACTTTTGATATTAAGGGAGCAGCAGAATAATGGGCATTAAAAGATATTATGCAATTGCAGATGCTACCATAACTAACGCATTTAAAGAGGATATGACCACTCGTGCAACCGGTGCTAATATTGGCGCCGCCGACACTTTGGAGGTTTATTCGATATATAACCAGACACAGATAACCGGCGGACACTCTTCTGGGAGTGCCGAATTAAGCCGCGCCCTCTTACACTTCAATGTCACTGGTACGAATTCTATATCTGCCGACAGGACATCGGGGATACTGCCCCCAAGCGGTAAAATTAATTTCTACCTTAGAATGTTTGATGTAGCACACGATCAGCCTATTTCAAAACACGCAACTTATGATATTGTCGCAGCATCTTCTGGCTGGGAAGAAGGCCGCGGCGCCGATTTAGACCAATATGGTGATTTAACTAAGGATGATATTGGTGTTAACTGGGTATACTCTACAAAGGGCAATGCTTGGACGAAACCCGGTGGGACATACCACACAGCATCTACTGCCGGCGATAATTCTACCGTGGTGTTCACGACGACACTTGAAGAGGGGATGGAAGATTTAGAGGTAGACATCACAGCCTTGGTTGAAGAGTGGGTCGCCGGCACAAAAGAAAATTATGGGTTGGGCCTTTTCCTTACTTCCACTATGGAGGCGTTCTTTTCAAGTTCCACCTCCGGGCCGGACAACAGACCATTCCTTCAGGACTTTACGGGCCCACAAGGTGGGGTCTTACACAATACGGGCGGGTCTGTTCACTCTTATTACACAAAGAAATTCTCTGCGAGAACCTCGGAATACTTTTTTAAGAGGCCTGTTATCGAAGCTCGATGGGACTCTTACGAGCAGGATGATCGAGGCAATACATATTATAGTAGCTCGTTGGCGACAGGCGAGGAAAACATTAACACCTTGTATCTGTACAACTATTTCAGAGGAAAACTCCGGGATATCCCGGGAATAGGTCACTCCTCTGGTATTAAATCCACCGGCGGCTCCGGCAAGATTTTTGTTAGTATATTCTCTGGAAATGTTTCAAATGACGCCCCAAACACTGAAACGATTCGGCTAGTAACCGACGAAACCCATGTCACCGACGACGCCAGAAATACGATCATCACGGGCGGGTGGGTGTCTTCCGGTACCTATACCGCAAGCTTTGCTTTGACGTCAGCCCTCGCCCCGGTATCAACATTCTACGACGTATGGTTTACTGGCGGCCTACTCGCTGACGGAGCCGCAGGAGGCTCAGTCCACGGCGTAACACAATACTTTACAGGATCTTTCGAGCCGACAACTTTAAAAGCAATGAATTTCGCAGCAGACACAGAACATGTCACGAATATTGTGAATTTAAAGCCAACCTATACTCGCAAAGAGACAGCTAGAATGCGGACGTATACGAGAGAAAAGGATTGGAACCCCAATATTTATACAAAAGCAACAGCAAACCCAGTTACATCTATTATCGAAAGTGGCTCCTATAAGGTGTTCAGGGTTATAGACGACCTAGAGGCTGTAAGTTACGGAACAGGAAGCGACCGACACACTTTCTTGTCTTATGATATTTCTGGCAATTATTTTGATTTAGACATGTCTATGCTAGCCGCAGGATATGCATATGGGCTGAAATTTGCGTTTTACAACGATTCCGTTGGTTCGTGGGTTGAACAGCCCGAGGTTTTTAAATTTAGGGTTGAAGACTAATGAGCGTTAAAGATCTTTTTGGAGATAAAAAAACAAATTTAAGTTCTCTGTCGGTGACCTCTGTGGAGAAGCTGGGGAGGGATGCCGAATCTGCTGGGCACATAAATGAGAGGCTGTCGGAGAAGCTTCGATTCGTCGCACATGTTGATTTCTCGACGGCCTCCAATTTTGCCAAATATGGATTGGCAGAAAAATATTATGAAGATTCCATCACAAGGATCTACCAACAGTATCCCTACGATGGCGCCCTTGCTGAAAAGACCAAATTTTTAAATGATGCGACTTACCTAGATTTATGGATGCTAGAAAACAGATATCCCAAAAGTAATGGGTACGCAGTTTTTTCACCCGCTGCTTGGGGCACTGCCGACGATACCGTGGCCGGCTGGGGCGCCCCATCGTCCAAAGAATATATCGTTTCCCATGGCGGCCCCCACACAGGCACCCTGAACTTAGCTAGTAAATCGTTGGCTGATGGTTTCGGTACGCCTACGCATCGTACATCACCCCTGTCTAATCTTTACGAAACAGACATATATACAAATGAAAATATTTTATCCGATGAGAGAAACGGCTCTCGTGAATCCAACCTAAAATTTAATCTGTCAAATGGTGTCTCCACAGAGTTTTGGATTCGAAAGGGCGACTGGATAACAGCTTTAACAGAAAAAGAAGTTGTTTTTGATCTATGGAATGGCACTGCTTCTGGCAGCGCGAATGGAGCATCATACGATCCAAAAAGCGGCTACGGCCGTCTACTGATATATCTTACGGGTTCTGGAGACGAGAACGGAGACGAGGATGACGCGTTTAGGGTGCATTTGGCCTCTGGTTCTTCGGTCTGGGACCTCTCTTTCGGTGGCTCGACGATCACCACGTCTTCTTTAACAAACACTTGGAAGCATTGCGCCTTTACCTTTTTATCAAGCGCCGCGGATGCACAACTACAATCGAAGTTTTATGTCGACGGTGAACTATTAGAGACCAAAACCACTACCGACAAGCCTTTTGGCGAGGTGACGGGATCCCTTATTGCACACATAGGCGCCCTGCAAACAACTCCTTCTGGTAACGCTTACTTTGGTGAGTCCATGATCGGCTCAGCTAAACTTTCTGGCTCTCTTGACGAGTTCCGGTACTGGAAAACAAAAAGAACTTCTAAAGATATTGGTAGAAACTGGTTTACACAAGTTGGCGGGGGATCTAACAACGACGTTTCCAACGCTGATTTGGGAATGTACTACAAATTCAATGAGGGTAAAACCGGTACAAGTTCTATAGATTCTACAGTGTTGGATTATTCCGGACGCGTCACCAACGGAAACTTTGTTGGATATGCCGCGGCCTCTAGAAACACCGGATCTGCTATACTATCTGCAAGCGCAGCCAGTTTTGAATTTGAAGACCCAATCATCTATTCATTCCATCCACGCGTCAAAACTTTGTTGACCGAGCTTAAGAGTTCTGGCAGTGTGCATGACCTTGCAAATAACGCCAATATGTATATGTCATATCCGTCGTTTATGCCCGAAGAAGACGAGGCTACAACAGGCATGCTCAAGGAGTTAACCCAAGTCGCCGCAAGCTACTTCGACACATTGCATCTTCAGATCGAACAGCTTCCAAGAATTCAAGACCCATACTATGCTAGTTCAAGCTACAAACCATTACCATTCTCTAATAGGCTGTTAGAATCACATGGCTTCATAGCACCAGAGATTTTCGCAAACTCAGAAATTTTAGAAAAGATATCTAATAGGGACGAAGACAGAGATTTTATATCTGAATTTGAAGATGTGAAAAATAGAATATATAAAAATATTTACAACAATTTAATTAAGATTTACAAGACGAAAGGAACAGATAAGGCATTTAGAAATCTGGTTAGATGTTTTGGGGTCGACGAAGAGCTTGTTCGGATCAATATCTATGGTAATAACGCCACTCATCGCATAAGAGATAACTATCGGTTTAAAGCAACAAAAAACAAATGTCTTAATTTTGCCACTTCGTCCAACCACGGTGCAACAGTCTTCCAATCTTCCGGAAGCGACGTAAACACGGCTCAGACTACCTACATTTCGGGAACGGCCCAGTCCACAGCCGGCAAATATTTAGCCAACACTGTCGAGGTAGAAGTCCTCTTCCCGCTAGAAGCGGACAAATTATCGCAAAACTATGTCGGCCCCACTTTCCTTACTTCTTCAATCTTCGGATTTCATAACGCGCTATTAGACTTTACTGACACAACCCAGTTAGATGCCGCGGACGATTATTCATTCGAACTATACTCGGTTCGACCAGATGTGTTTTCTAAGGATGCGTACTTTGTCTTAACTGACGAAAATACAAGCAATAAATTTAGAATTACAAGTAGCTTGTTTAAAGATGTATATACGAACCAAAAATGGACCTTTGCTATCAAAAGTAATTACGGGACTCAATTCCCTCTTTCTGATGGTGTGTCGGGGTCAACTAGCATATCCTACCAGTCGTCTTCTATAGAATTCCACGCAGTTAACGCCGACCTAGATGTTATAAAGAACGAGTTTGTGTTTCAGACCCAATCGGTTGATGGCAACTTTGTAACGCTTCCTCGCCGGTATTGGCTCGGCGCCCGCCGAACAAACTTTACGGGCACTCTAGAAAACAGCAGCGATGTTAAGATAGCAGACTTTAAACACTGGTCTGGCTACCTAGACCGCGAAGCGGTTCGGGCCCACGCAAGGGATTCGGAAAATTATGGTACTCGGAATCCGTACAAGAGCACTTGGTTGATGCAGACGGAGATGGACGGTGTATGGGTACCCCAGATGGAAACCTTGGCATTACACTGGGACTTTGAGAATCTCACTGGATCTGACAGTAACGGGTTACTATTAGTATCTGATGTCTCTTCTGGCTCCTATGTGACCGGAACAAACGCGAGATACAAAAACACCTTTGGCGGAGTAATAGAAAATCAATATGCAGGTTTGGGGTATGGCTTCTCGGCTAACGACTCGGGATCGATAGACGTTGAGTACATTCCGAGCGCCCGACAGACCCTGCCAGAAATTGTTAGCAGCCTAGACATGGTGGATATTTTAGAGAACCCACAAGATGATGTGGTGTTCACAAGAGAAACACGTCCGGTTAATTACTTTTTCTCTTTCGAAAAGAGCATGTACCAAACCATCTCTGAAGAGATGTTGAACATATTCTCGACTATGGTAGAATATAACACACTTATGGGCGCGCCCGTTAACAGGTACCGATTTGATTATAAGGACATGGGCAAATTAAGGCAACTCTTTTTTGAGAATGTCAAGAATACTCCGGACTTAGATAAATTTGTTTCTTACTATAAATGGATTGACAATGCTCTGGGGATGATGCTGATGCAATTGGTACCAGCTACCGCTGACTCATCTGAAGGCATCCGGACAATGGTTGAAAGCCACATCTTGGAAAGAAACAAGTATCGTTCAATATTCCCTAATATTAAGAGGATAGTGCCCACGTTCGAGGCCCGCATAAAGGCAATTCCAGAGATGTTGTATCCTTGGAAGTTTGGACACAATCCTGAATATTCGACTAATAAGCAAAATGAGAATTCTTATTATTGGAAAGATAGAGCAGAAAGAGACGGAACCATTATAACATCTGGAGATTCCACGGTCGACCCGCAAAGAGAAACGGTAAGGATAGAGAACATTATTCATGTTTCTTCCTCGGGCCCCACACTCGCCAATTTAGACCGCTCAACTTATGAGGGGTCTGCCTACACAATTAGAAAGTTTACCAAACCATACCAGTACAGCATGGCTTTTGAGCCAGCCATCCACGGCGGCTCGAACTATCCTGTCAACCAAAAACCCGACTTCTTTCTTCCTTTGGTCGATCAAGACACAGATTCAATGGTAATTAAGAATGTCCTTGATTCCGTCTCGGACAACGATTTAACCAAAAAAGACAACAGAGATGATTTAGTACATCCCGATTTGGATAAAGTAAGACAAAAGGTGCAAGTACACTCCAAGGAAGCCTCTGGACAGCTTGAATCCCAGCGGGGCTATGGTACAAATAAAGGCACCTTAACCGCGCCCTTTAGCGTTTATAGTTCTTCTATAAATTCTGGATATCAACGTTTTATAAGAACATTTGCAGACGTAGATATTACGAATATACATTCAGACGCATATGGAAACGACTATGAAGTCCCAATGCAGGGCCCGTTTACTGAAAAATTTGTTGGTGGAAATCAAGTTCGCCATATAGATCTGAACACAGGGTCGACCTTAGACACCCACGCAACTCGTCCAGAGCTTTGGGATATCGCCGCCGCCGCCAGCATATTAAACCTCCGAGCCCGACGCCGCCCGGGCGCAGCCATGCATTATGCAGAGGCTAAATATAGCCGCGGCACGAAGGTCAAGCGCCCAGTAAATATTCAAAACATTAAAATGGTTACAGGGTCCACGACACAAATTGTTTCCGGCACCTTGCAGGCCGGGATAGGAAATTACCAAAAACCCTATCAAGTCATCCAGACCTCAGACCGGAGATTGACAAATAGCGAGTTCGTTAGACAAGAGGGATTTTCTACAAGCTCGGTTACAACAACTTATCTCGGCGCCGCCGACGGTCTGATTGATTACGCCAAGCCCACAAGAACGCCCCATAAGCATGTTATTGTTGAGCGCTTCTCCGCCCCCGGCGGCCCGGATGTCGCGGGAGACACTATCGGAGGTCCGGCCCTAGATTATGAATCCGGTCAGTTTTCACCTTACAACAGTCTAAACTATCGGAACTTAACGGTCCGCATACCTTTAAGAACTTTGTTGACAGAAAGTAGTGATCGCCATGGCGTCCGCGCCGGCACCACCTTGCGAGGTGCTGATTATTTAAACACGGCCTCCCTTCATAAAAGATATCGGAATAGAGCAGAGAGATTAGAATACTCTGGCCAGCACACAGGAGACACGGGATCAGTCACCACTGCATCTTACTATGACAATTATTATGTTACTTCTATGATCCCGTCTAGAGACTTACAATACGGGTGGTTAAGCTCTTCGGTTTCATCCACATTTATTCAAAATTTTGCCCCTGTTGACGGAAGATACTCCGGTTCTACTGGATATTCATCGGCTTTTAACTTTGTGTCTGGCACCGGTTATGTTAGCTCGCCTCATTTTGTCGACGCAGCCGGCCTCAACCGGCTAATCGTGGAGCCGCTATCTTCTTCTGAGGCTACAATTGGTTTCCCCGCGGCCACCTCAATCCTTGGATATAAAAATACAGCAATTGCTGAAATCCCTACAGAGTTGTTATTCAATGGTATCATGATGCACCGCGACAACCGCGCCGGTTTCTCATCTTGGAAACAACTCAGAGCCTCAGATAACCCTCTCAGTAGGTACTGGAAGAAGAGGAATGTTATTACAGCAGCAGAAAAGGTGGGCCCGACCCGAACTCGTGATATAGAGGGCGTAACAACCACTGTGAAGGACCGACGCGGCCCGCTTATCAAGAAGACCGAGCCACCCGTCGCGTCATCGCAGAAGCCAATACAGTACTCATTAACTTTCGGTGAATCTGGCGAGTCATACGATTTATTGGCTGCGTATGGAAACTTGAATAACTATTTTTCCAACGAGCAATTAAACGAGCAAGCAGATTTTCTTTTCCCAATTGATGGGCTGACAGTAAGAAAGCCAGAGTCGTATCGTAAAATAAAGGATCTTTATACTAGGGGCACCGCCAAACTTAATTGCTTGACAGTCAGACAGCAGGTATACCCAAGAGAGAGGCACACTTACCTAGATACGGCCCGGAAGAGAAATAACTATAGTAATAATTTTTGGAGAAACCTGAGAGCCACCCGGACGACTTTGTACCCAACTGGCACCATATCAAAAATTTCCAAGGGCACATATAGCCGCTGGTCCATGGATGAAGACACAACCTTCTCTTCAAACGGCACCGGAAGCAACGCAGGTATTCTACAAAACAATCATACACATATGAGACCGGTCAAGGGACGATACACAGCGATGACGGGCACTATACTCTACGCTCTTAAGCATTCTCTGGGCGCAACTGCGTCTTTGACAAGCGTGTGTGGCCTTAAGGAACAAGTCGACAAAAGTAAATCCTTCATCAGCACAAAACATATTTTAGGTTTTGTCCACACAGGTGGCGGCAATTCTGCGTGGCAAGCCGGCCAACAAGCTGGGCATATCAACGCTAGCGGCCAGTTTATATCCAAGTCGGCCAATCCTTGGCACGATTCATACGACGAGTACGCACAGGAACCTCGGGCCCATAACAAAGATTATAGTATTGTCCCTGAGTTTAGAATTAGTGAACACATATCCGATTATATTCTAAAAAGAAAAGGAAATTTCCTTTCGGAAAATCCATCACACCTTTCCATATTTGGTGTCGCGACCGGCTCCGATGACTTGTTGGAAGCAGAAGGCGTCAGGCCTAAGACAACTCATGATAGCTCACAGTCCACATTTTATAAGGTTTATTCCAATTCTGATTTTATTAAACACCTAGGCCCGATTAAAAAAGACCACAAGCTGATCGCCGACCCATCAGAATTGGAGCTAACCTGTAAAGTAGTTTCAAAATTTATACCATATGATGGCTTTTACCCTGCTGAGCAGTTGGTAGAACTTTTTACACAATTTTCAAAATCATATTCCCACCGCGTTGCATCGGCTGGCGCACACGCTTCCGCCGGCGACTCAATGAAGCGCGCCCCATTCTTTACACCCATGTTCGCACCGGGTATTTGGTGTAATACAATTAAGGCCGGGATCGCATGCGACTTCCCGGTAGCCACTGGTGCCCTCGATTTCCACAATCCTTATAACGACATTGATAATACTAGTTCGGATTATTGGTTAGTGGCCACTTCCTCGACCCCCCGTGTAGACTCCAGCAACGCGCTGCTGGGCTGGGATAGGCGCATTCCCTTCGAAGCCACAGTGAATCCCGAAAGGTACCTTGCCAACACAACCCTAACACATATGATGCCTAGCCCATTCGAAAATATGAACATAACATGCTCTTGGGATGGAACTGGTGATCCTTTATACAAGATGAAGGCACATAACTTCTTGGCGTCTACTATTGATTTCTTCCACCCTGACGGACAGATGGCGTCACTTGCATCAGTGCCTGAAAAGCAATTTGGTGCTTTTGAGTCTGGAACCACTTACGGGATGAGAGTTAAGCTTCAGAGAAGCTACAATAAGAATAGAAGCTTAAGCAAAATAATAACCAGAGGGTTTGAGGTTCCAGAAGATCACAAGGCCGATGCAGACGACGGAGTAAGGGAAAGCATAACCATGTATAGCCGCCCTTCTGCTTTCGGTCCGCCCGTCTCCGGCCGCGGCGACATCGCCGACACTGGTTCAGCCGGCTCATTTAACAAACAGATAATGTTAGACAGCCTTCAAGGCATCAACCCTGCCTTCACCCCGGGTTATTATGACGGCCCGTGCTGGCTGGACATCCTATACACTCACGACTCAAACAATCAGCCTACTCTGGACAGAATACAAGCAACTGCCGATGTGGTTGGCTGGAGATTCGATCCGGAACATTTTGCTGGGGTAAATAATGCTTTTAGTACAAACAACTCCCATCCTTACGGGGCTGATAATATTAACCTTTTCTCTATGCAGCTTTCTCATTCGGTCAATGCTTTAGGAAAAGCAAGCATTAAATCTGTTGAATATGACGCCGCCGGCAACCCAATCTCGGTTAAGGATGATGAAACAGAGAAGTCAAATCTTTGGGTGATACAACCCAAATTTACCACGCCTATCCTAAACTTCAGTGGTACTAGTGCTACCGTCCCGACACTCTGTTCAGAGTCAGTCACAAGAGGAATGTGGCACCAGTATGGGAAGATCCCAACAGGCTCGACTGGCATATTTTTGACGGTCGATGATATCCCGCCGTCTTGGCTTGAAAACCGCGCCAGCACGTTTGGATCTAGTAGTCAGAGTAGTGGCTCCACACCCGGCCACCCGGGCCGTAATTATCAACAGTACAATACAATATATAATAGCGGCTCCGTCGAATCTCTGGCTGATAAGCTCAAATTTAGGGACCGGTCAGTTAAACTGGGCCAATTATCTGAAAAAACAACGGTCAAGGAGGCTATCGTCGCGATACCGTTTATAGAGATCGGCAATCGAAGACAGTTCTTCGCAGTCTCTAAAAAGGAAATAAGCTTGGCAATCAAATCAGCCGACACAGGAGACGACCTTGGTGTTGGATCATCTATCGTAGAAATGGTTTCTAGGATGAAGAACTACGTTTTCCCGCCAAGATTTAACTTCTTAGCATATCCGAAAAAAGTTAAGCCTTTCGCTATGTATATTTTTGAGTTTGAAACTGACTTTGATCAAACTGATTTGGCTCATATATGGCAAAACTTAGCTCCACCCACCGGTCAGCAAGTCAAACTATCGTCTGCTAAGATCCAACACAAGTTGCTGACCAATGAATTCTTTGGAGCCAGCGCCAAGAAGACAGGTGACCCCCTCCCGGACAAGCTAAAGTGGATGGTGTTCAAAGTCAAACAAAAGGCAAAGTATGATTATTTTGATAAGGTCGCTATGGAGAATGTCGAATCTGACTCTCGATACAAGTTTGGTTTTGATATAGCAGGATCTACACCGGGCCAATCCTCTGAAGAATATTCTTATAACTGGCCATATGATTACTTTACATGCATTGAGTTCGCAAAACTTGAGGCCTCGGTTAAATTTTGCAAAGACTTTGATGAGGAAGATCAAAAATTGCGACCTCCGACGGACCTACTGAAGAAGGAGGAGAGCCAGACATCAGATACACAGGCCCCCGCGGCCGGCCTCTCTAGGGGCGCCAGTCAGACCGAAAAACAGATCCAAGCCAACCCAGCCGGCACCGACCTTAGTACTCAAGCTGCGGCAGGCCCCACTACCAACGCTTCAGGTGCCAAGATCTCCAAGAGTGATGCCCGGATTGCAAGCACAGCAAACGTAGGTACAAACACAATAGATATGGATTATTAAAATGAAGTTTTTAGACCCAAAAGAAGAAGTAATTAATATTCAGATGACCCCCCACGGCCGCCGCCTCTTGTCTAGGGGAAAATTTAAGCCATTCTACTATGTTTTTCATGACGATGATATCTTATATGACTACAAATGCGGCGGATCCTCTGTGGCAGAAAATCAGTATGATACGGAATCAAGAATACAAGAAAAAACACCTCGTCTTGCGGCTCAAGCCGGCTATAGCAGCGCTGAGAAAATGGGTTTGCGAGACGAATTCGCAAAAACAGTAGAACGAGATTTCATACTACCTAGTCATTTGGGGACTTCTGGTTTGCTATATGATAAAGCCCCAGCATGGGACTTACAAAGCCTGAACGGAGAGTTCTCTGCGTCAGTAGAATATATGTCTTCAAGTTACCAGACAGTAAAAATACCCCAGATAGACGTAGATCTTATTTATAAAACTTCCTACACGTCTAACCTTACCGACCGAGCGCCGATTGAGGAAGACAGGGTGTTGTCATCAAGAGATTTCTCTGATGGTTCGCGAGTTATTGTCCAGCCAGATCATTTTTTGCTTAACGTGCTAGAGAAAAATACTGATTTTGCTAAGGATAACTTTGATATAGAAGTATTTCTTGTGGAGACTGAAACAGATCCCCGCGTTAGTGGAGGCACCCTTGACGTGCTGAAGCCCCTTCGCTTCAACAGACCAGAAGTTTTGGTTAGAGATGGCATTTTATTGGACGAGCCAGAAGAAGCGCTAGAGATACACAATCCAAATGTAGTACAATACTATTTTGATATTTTTGTTGACCACGAGATCGACCCTGCGTTTGTGTGCCAATCTGTTGAAAATTTAAAAACTCAAGATATTTATTTGGATTTTGACTTAAGCGACCTTGAGTGCGAGGATTACATGTCGGAAGCGAGTACTTTTTCAACTAACATCTATAATATTTTGACTTCCACTCCCGATGTTTGTGCCGAGGTAATCCCCGACGCTCCAGAAACCTCCGAATAACACAAACCAAAAAACTTTTAAAACTATTTATAGTGAGGGACACACTAAATGGCTAGCCCAAATCCAATCGCGACAATAATCAAATCTAAAATAGCAGATAACTACGGCCGAGACGCTAGCACTTGGTTTGAAGAATCGTTGCCGTCGGCCACGATTAGCGAAATAATAGTAGATGCCAACAAGGTGGAAGTTGTGCATGCCGCGGTAGATAAGAGATATGGGCCCTGTCCCGGGCCCGAAAATCCTTTTCAAAGGCCGCCAAAAACGACATCGAATGGCGACCCCGGGGATGAAACTACAGAGATTATACCAGATAATCAAGATCCGTTTGAAGGGGCGTGGTACCAAGAAGAGGTAAACTATTGCTCGGCACCAACTAAAATACATTCTAAGTATTTAAAGTTTCATATAATTTTAAGTTTTGATGCCAAATTGACTTCTCACCTGATTAAGGGTAAAATAAAAGCGCTCAAAAGAACGGAGATGGAAGGCAAGTATATATCTAAGATAGTTGGGATCAAAGACCATGAAGGCGCCGGCCCATCAACGCAGACCCTTTTGGGTAACCGTGTCCACCAGTTTTTATACAGAAACAATTTTGATATCCGTGAACACATAAGCGGAAAGGTAGTGTCCGGTGACTGTGTAACAAAACAAGCCATAGGTCACCTTGCAGTAATAGTATATTCTTTTGTAGATGTGTACGAACTGAACAGAGATTTCAATATTAACTTATCTTGTAACCCGCAATCCTCCGGCCAAGTCACTAGCAGTATAATGAGTAAGATTAATTACAAGATACTCTTTAAGGGTGGCATTCGACAGTCTAGAGCTTTTTATTACGACCCAAAGACAGGCAAAGAAGTGCCAGAATCCGGGATCCGCGGCCGATCAACTATGAACGGAGGTCATTTTCACAGTTATATTGTAAATGCCAAGGGGGATGGTCACACCCTAGAAGTGTGTAGCCCTGAAGGCGTTTGTCATGCGCATAAAATTAAAAAAGGCAAAATGCTTCCTGCCGTCGGTGGTAGCGGTATTCATAATCATTCCACCAACTTTAAGAAACCAAAGAAAGCTATATTAAATGACTATTCTTTGCTAAACGAGGGCCTAGTCTCTGAAATTAAAAGTTTAGATATTAATTTTTCCCCCCGTCGCGCCCAACAAAAGCATGAGCCGCAGAAATACATACCCACTTTTGTTGTTGCGTGCGATCAAATGAGGAGACACCCAGAATCTAACTCAGATCGAAACATTCGCCAAGTTGTTAATACCGGCCGATTCTACTTCGATGTAGACATACTAAAAATATTAAAGGACACCGAATACGGTGCGATATTGGATAATAATCTGGATCAATGTTGCCTCGAAAGAATTCTAGAATTATCAAAAATTGTCTCCATAAAGGTGGTACGCGTCCGGAAAGAAGAAAGGGATAACCAAAACAAATATATCACCAAAGACCTCGAAAGCCTAATTGCACAACAATCAGACAATCAAAACTCAGATCTCCCACCAATAATAAAACGACAAGCAACAACTGAAAAATCCCAATCGCAGCAGGGAACAAACAGCAGGACAGGCACCCAGCCAAAAGTTTATAAGGGTTCGATAGAAGAAATTTTTATGAACCACAGGCAGGGTGTGCGTACTTTCACGGGTGTAGACTACAATCTGCCGGATCAGGGGAAGTATCAGTACTGTGTCAAGGTTAAGATTAAAAATGGAATTATAGCCTTTTTGAATGAGAAGCTCAAAGTCTTGGTGGCCACTAAAACAGAATTGAAAGGCTGGTCTGAGTTTTCTTCTCAAATGAAATTTATTGATGCAATAAGCAAAAAATTCAACATGACCTACCGAGAGGTAATCAAGTGCCTGTCAATCGACCTCACTCCGCCGCAAAAAAGTATAAAAATATACATTATGTTGTTGGGGTGCTTGATGAGATTTAAGTGCGTTTCCAAAGAACAAATAATACAGATCTTGCTTTCGATGACCAACACAACTACAGGTAACCCGGCCGGAATAGAGTTTTTGGTCGGCCTTCTCAACACGCTGGAAGCCAGAATTAGGTCAATGTTGGGCATCAATATCACCGCCGGCCCCACAGGCCAGAATTCAACTGGTACATGGACATCCTTTTCCTCTCAGGAGAAGGTTGGTATCCGGCGTAGCTCCAAAACACTAAAGAACGTAATTGAATTTGAGAAGTGTTCTAATATTATAGATTGTTCGTGTGACTCGAAGGAGGCATATTATGATTTCTTGGGTATCAAGGAAGACTTCTATTCTACAATAAAGATGCTCAGCACCCCCGCATACATCACTCGCGCCAAACAGGAGCGGGACAAATACCACCCAGACGACCAAACCGGCACAACGGTCGCCTTTGATGATATTGAGACGGGCGCGGAAACGGAAGGTGACTCTGGACAGACATCCGGGCAGACAAACCCAGATGATACAATTTACTCTCATTTGTCCCCCCGCGCCCTATATTTGCAGGGCCACCGCTTTGATTTGTCTACCCTCCGTGACGATCAAGACTACTATGATAACTTAAAATTAATGCTTTCGGTACAAAATAATAAAAACTCAGGCCTTCAGGCCATCTCCCGAAGTGGTCAACACCAAACGGGAGGACAGCAGAAAAACAGTGAGCCAGATTTCTGCGACAAAAATCAAAAATCAGCATTAATTAACGACAGCCTACGGCAACTGGGAGTCACCGTAGTACAAAAAGATCAAAAGACTTATGACGCCTACACAGATCAAGGTCAGGACAGTAAGGAATTCCAAAACTCAGCCGAATATTTCACAGACGATGATGAGTTCGCAAACCCAGATCAAGAAGAATTAAATGAGCTATACTCTCTGGAGATCTCCGAGGAGGCCCTTAAGCACTTGAACAGTGATTGCCCGGAACGATCTCAGGACCCTAGCTGCCCGACATCAGTTGATTTTGGTGACTATCGCTCAATACAAGAAACTCCGTCATCATCTGATGACCTCCCGGCCCAACTCACCGCAATGGCCAGAGGCTCCGCAGGAGATTCAGAGCGCGACCTGCGCACGAGCATCGATCTAGAAAGTAAATTTTATTTTAATTATAATGTTCTTGTACAGGTAGAGGCCATGGAATACGAGAGATCTGTATCTGGCCCGCTGGTGCAGGTCTGGAGGAAACTTTCCAAGTCAAAGCTTCAAGCACTTCAGAAAAATTCAGATAGGCCCGTGCTGTGCCGAACAAGAAGATATATTAGGTATAAATATGGTATGCGTGACTGCCCTCGGATAGATTTGCAAATTTGTTATAATTACTTTATTATAGGTGACGCAAGTAAAAGAAGGAGATGGTGCGATGACGAAAAGGACCCTGTGGGGGCCTACATCCAGCCATCTTCAACCCCTGCACAAACCAACACATATCAATCCCCGGGCGTTTCAACGGCGGGACTAACTGTTTAAGGTATTATAGATGAGTATTAATAAAAGATATTTATATGTTTCAGATGAAAATATGATGAATTTGGATCCATTCCGCCGGGAAATAGGCAGTGTATGGCACAACGCATCTGATGGTTCCGGACTGAAATTCGGTAAAAAGATCGCAGAGCGCCCTTTCAAAATGGCTTTTGGTGCGGCAACAGTAATGCAATCTTGTTCGCCTCCCTTCGCGGCGACACACCAAGTAGTTAAGGTCACCGCCAACCCCAAAAGGTTTGGGCTCTACCCCGAATGCATAGAGTGCGGATGGCCGGAATATATTAGGTCCCTGATCAATACTACTCCGTGGGCCAACAATTTGACTCCCCAAGAGGCTGTTCGCTTTTACCTCGATCCCAAATCGTGGTTTTCTCTTTACGCCCCTCGCTCGCCTTCCGGGGATCCATCAGGCGGCCTAGGAGCATACCGGGATTGCTTTTTTTCATACGAGGCACCCCTGAGTGTCCGCGAGGCCAAGCTTTTAAACAGTTCTGCACAACGCATGGTAGGCGATGTTGATTTTAATTACAACCACTATCTGGAGAATTACGAGAAGGCGATTGGGGAATTGAACCTCCCAGAGAATAGGTTACCAAATTTCTACCTCTCCTTATCTGGAAAAGCTAGAACTGAAATTATCGCTGCCCTGATCGGAGAATCCGAGTGCAGGGAAAAGAATTTTATAAAATTATTATCTGAAAATGTCCGGACTCTATTGATCCCGGCGAAGAACGCAAACTTCTTAAATCAGCTTAATTTATATCAAGACAGATTCCCATGGAATTCAGAAGTCAAATTCACCACGGATCAGGTTACTTCTGTAGCCCCCGCGGTAAACGCCGCTGACTTAGATGCCAGCCTCCTTCGTAAAGTAAGTGAAACGCCACCCGACGCACATCGGGGGTTCACCGGCTCAAAGGAAGTTCACGCTACCCGCAGGGGCCGTCATATTAAGAAAGTCCAAGTTAATAAAGAGGCCCTAAAGGCGCACAACTTGATTAAGTGGCTGGGTGATATGAAGGACCCGGTGGCCACTAAGGGCGAGCCCGAGACCCTGCCAGAGGGGACATTCTTTATAGGG
>TARA_R110002074_G_scaffold109941_3_pt1 | contig 55361 bp, 67 predicted proteins | sample TARA_R110002074 | Tara Oceans TARA_R110002074 (sample SAMEA4397215) | marine metagenome | biome: Polar Biome; feature: [MIX] marine epipelagic wind mixed layer (ENVO:01000061); material: water (ENVO:00002006), including particulate matter (ENVO:01000060) such as... | depth 10-100 m
CCATGGGCAACGCCTCTCAACGATATACAAAGTTCTTCGAATACAGGCAAAGGACACACGCCCCTAGGGATTCGTGTGGGGAGTTGGGTTGTAGGGTTCTATCTTGATGGTGCTCGTAAGCAACGGCCCATGGTCCTTGGCTCATTACCTGGTGAAGCAGATGTCAATACACTTGCGACACAGACGGAAGAGCATATAAGTCTCACAGAGCGTAAGGCCTCACGCCTCGATGCTAATGCTGAACCCATACAGATTGCTACCCCTACCATAGACGAGAAGAGTATTGAAGTGTTTGGTGAGACTGTGGGGAGTGTGCCACTAAGCACTGGCGCCCCATGGGTAGAACCCGAGACTCCATACAACGCCGTATACCCTGATAACCATGTGTACGAGAGTACTCTAGGGCATATCATGGAGTTTGATGATAGTATAGATGAGACTGACCCTGCTAATCCAATTGACCATACGAGAGTACACCTAAGACATAGGGTAGGCACAGGTGTTGAAATGTTCCCGAATGGGGATCAGGTGAATAATATTAAACAGGATCACTATGAGGTCATTGATGGCTCACACTATGCTCACATCAAGAGCAACGAAACAATCACAATCAATGGTAGCCTTAAGGTTTTAATTAATACAGACAAGGGTGCGAATGACTACACCATACAGATAGATGATGGTGGTAACTGTAATATACAAGTAGATGACGGGCAGATTAACCTCATTACAGGTGGGGATGGGAATGATATTAATATACATAGCTCAGGTGATATAAATATGAGAGCGAAACAAGATGTTAATATCAGGGCACTAGGTAACTTCCGTAAGGACATTGAGGGTTTCAGTAAAGAAGAGATCACTGCTCATGTTGACATAGACGCAAGCCGTATCGACCTAAACTAAGAGAACTTTTATAGGAAGTAAGTAATCTTTTAGATACTATACATATAGAGGCAACAAACGCTAGAATTTAACACAGAAATTTTTTCGTATGGAAAAAAAGACCTACAGAGACCGCATTAAAGATAGCTACGGTAATGAGATCCCAAACGATATCTCATTTGCTGAATACTGGGAAAGACAACACCTAATCGAGAAGTACTCATATGAGGAAAGTGTGCGACAGAAACAAGAAAGACTTAACAGAAAAAAATGATACAAGACTCAATCAGTAAGGCGATAAGTAAGGGTTTATTCGCTACCCCTAAGTGTAATAGTCATACACAAGCCAAAGCGGATAACGGGGAGTGTTGTCAGACATCTAAAACTTACACACACTCTTGGTATAATTTATTTAAAGAGGATCATCCTAAATGTTGTCAAAAGAAGAAATAAAACTCAATGATCGCAAAGCAATTCTAGAAATTGTGTGTATCTGCTTATTCTTATACATCATACTATGGTAACTCACTATGTTCACTAAATTTATATTATACTCATTATTCTTTATTGTTTGTATCAGCCTCATTGTAATCATGAGCGTACCTCTTATACAACAACCTACATATCTTCAGGCAAGCACAGCACATTGTCATCAATCCATATGATACAGTTAGTCCTCAAAGAACTATTGCGGTTTGTTATTGGTGCGGCTATACTCATTCTAGGGTTCTGTTATATGATTGGGATGTTTCCCGCTGGACCTGTTCTGTATATGTTAATGCTACTGGGAGTGATTGGTTTATATACCTAGGGAAAAAATCTTTTAGTTGGTTTCGAAGGGAATGAGAGTTTATGTGTGCGGCGGATAAAGTAAGTATTTACGATGGTGCTCCAATCGAGGGTTATTTAGATTGGCCTCCCATCTGCTGTGAACACAAACTGCCATATACTTCCTGGACGGATCACCACAACGCTGTGAGTAGCCAGACAACGCATAGGGCGTATAGTGACCCATCTTGGGCCCAAGCTTTTGGGGCCCCAAATCCTGTTAGGCCTAGCTATAGCCAAGACAATTCGGATGAGAGTGGTCCTTTACAAGGCGAATTACGAGACTGGGTTGAACAGCGTATTGCATGGCATACAGGTTCAACCAAGTTAAAACAGTTAAGAAGTTGGTGGTCAATACTAACTACCAATGTAAGAGTACCGAAACATACGCATATCTATCAAACAATGCAAAAGACAATCAGTGGTATTGTCTGGATGCAGGGTGCCATCTGCCCATTACATATCAAGGTACCTGGTCAAGAGGCGAATCAAATCAATAATGTGCCTGGTCGTTGTGCTTTATTTTCAGCACAAACTGAACATTGGACAGATCCTTATCCTCATGTTGACCTAAGAGCAGGTATCTCGTTTGACTATTGCATACAAGATCAGAAGTGTTGTGCGTGTGTGAATGAAGAGCTTTGTTTTCGTTGCATACATTTAACAAAGAATTTAGCAAAAATCGGTATCGATACAGTTTATACAGGTGGCAGTACAACGGTTAAAACGAATGTTAAACTTAAAAGTGCTATTATTAAAAATCCTTTAATCAATACGCTACCTAAAGCATATAAATAGATACATGTCTGACCAAGCAAAATTTAAAGATCAATATTTAAGAGCAGTACCTGTTAAAGATAGAGACTTCTTCGGCGATAAGGCTGAGGATATCTTTAATATGAATGAAATTGTTAACATGGATCGATATGAGCCTATCGAACCTTATATGGATAAGGCAACACAAGACGCAATAAACCCTTTCTATGTTGCAGGTGGTTCTTTTGAAGATGGTATTTTTGTTGGTGATGGAACAGAAACAGGTATTAGACTCACAGGACCTGAAAAGAGTGGTAAATGGGAATACTGGCAGTTTGATACTGCTGGAGGACTTAAAAACTTTCTCACACAACAAGACAAGTACGAAATGCCGAATGATTATAATACAGACGAGTTATGTATTATCGGTGCAGGTCGTGGTGTGCTTGGTTTCTTTTTAGGTGATACTGGTCTGAATAGTGATTATGCAGCTCGAGTGAATAAAGGCCTATTTAAAAATGTTACCATGGTTGAAACTGACCCGGAGTTAGTTGATTGGCAAAAGCATGTAATCAATAAACACGACATTACAAATATTCAAGCACTTCAAGGTGACTCATTACAACAACCATTACAAAGTACAGCCGATTGGGAGACACTTACCTCAAAAAAGTATGATATGATGATTGCTACTTTACCATTTTGTGATAGAACGGAAGGTAATTATTTTCTTAAGCAACAAATACGAGCTATGCAAAAGGCAGCAGCTGATCACATACCCGAAAATAACGACTGGCCATTTACAAGAGGCCAAAGAGATATGTATACCACAATCGCAAAATTTGAAGATAAATGTTATGATGACAATTTTGGTCGTCACCGTGTACTTTTTAAAAATGCTCACAAATATTTAAATAACGGTGGATATTTAATAACGGTGCATAATAGTATGACAAGTGATGTTGATACTTTTAAACCTATGATTGAAGATGGTGGTTTAGAATTGGTTCATCATAGTTTAATTGACAAAGGTGTGGGTGCAGGTACCAATAGACGACACTTCTTTGCTAAATTTACAATGATAAACCAAGTTGCGGACGCAACAAAATATGTTATAGTATGTAAGAAGAAATAATTTATGAAAACAGTATGGCGTCTTTCCGAGTTGGGAAAGATAGGTGAAATTTTAAATGATAGTAGAACCACTCTTACTCAAGAGTTTCTAAAAGAACATCCTGATTGGCAAACAGGCGAGTTTCTTACCACAAAAAAAGCAGTTGAGTTAATCTTGCTTGATAAAAAATACAATCCCAAATATAAAGATCATCAAGAAGCAAAAAAGAACTACTTTCTTGGTAATAAACTATTTCCAGGTTTCACGCATAAATTTTGGGATCCCAATAGAGGATATTACAAGAACGGTTACGAACACGGTGAGAATGACGCCTGGATGCTTGAGGCAGTAAAGTACTTAGATTTCTATATCAACAAAGGTGCATATAAAAAACCAAATAAAATAGAAGTGAATGGTATTAAATATGCAGACTCTACTTTTAAAGAAGCATCCGAAACTTATCCTACTGCAAAGACATTAGTCAATCTATGGTCCGAATATACTGGCTCTGCCTTTTATAGTATATTAGATAGAAACAATAAGATACCTATACATACCAATCCTGGTAATAGAGATACAAAAACAATAAGAATACATTTACCTCTGATCATACCTAAGAACACAGGTTGGAAACAATTAGGGTTTGAAAGTGAAGGTACTAAATTAGTTTGGGATGAGATTTGGGCATTTGATAATCAATCCTTACATAGTGCCTGGAACTATACAGACGAAAGAAGATTAGCCTTTATCATTGATTTAGATAGAGACTTTTTAGATTTACCGCCTGCCCCTAAACGCTTATTTAAAACTGGGTCTTGGAGTAATTTTGTAATACAATATACAAGAAGAGCTTTAAAATGGTATTTTTAGGTTTGCACATCGGTATACATGATACCAACATTTCACTTTACAAAGATGGCAAATGTTATTATGCAAAATACGAGAGACACTCTGGTATTAAACATGGTGTCGGTGATTTCACTTGGTTACTTGATACCTTAAAGTCTTGGGGTGTTGATGAGCCTCACAAACAAATAAAACATATAATTCATTGTACTGCTTTCTTTGAAGATGGTTTGCAAACTGATAATGGATATGGCGAGGCCATTAAGCGATATAGTGAAGCTAGTATGATTGACAAATTGAAAAAGGAAATACCCGACACCAGTTCAACAGAGACCATCTTTGGAAGGCATATATCTTTTAATTCTTTATCAGAAGCAAATGAAATAATTTTAGATGGTTCACAAATCACTTCAACACAGACAAACTTTTCAACACACAATATATTTTCTAGTAGTGCAATAGATCCTTTACTATGGTTAAATTATAATATCATTAAAGAAATGAAAAATAATTGGAATGCTAAGGTTGATAATGTTGATCATCATAAATTACACACATACAGTACTCTAAGAGATTATGAACAACAGGCTGTAATGGATGGCAAAGGTTCAGGTAGTAGGTATGCTCTCTTCAATGATAAAGTATTTGAAATAGGTAAAGATGGTTGGCCTTTGGGTAGTTATTTAATCCCTATTGGAATGAGAATGGGATTAGGAACAGATTCTGAAATAAACAATTCATTAGATATGCCTGGTAAAGTTATGGGTCTACAATCATATGGTAGTGTTGTCGAAAAATATAAACATTTACAAGGTGTTGAATTATTAAATTATGCTTTAAGTGGTTATAAAGGTGACGCTGTATTTGAAAATAAAGATTGGTTAGATTTTGTAGCAACAACACACGATACAATAGTTAATGAAACAATGCAAACTTTTAGAGATAGTTTTAATAAGGATAAGCCAATCAGTTATACTGGCGGTGTTGCATTGAATGTCGTGCTTAATCAAAAATTAAAAGAAGAAAACTTTGATATTAAAATACCACCTCATTGTGGCGATGAAGGTTTATCAATAGGTGCTTTAGCGTATCTAGGTAAGATGTATGACTTTGAAGTTAAGTTTGATAATTATCCTTTCTGTCAAAGTGATGAATTACCTTGGGATGAAGTTTGCTCTAATACAATTAAAACTACTGCTGAAGCCTTGGCTCAAGGTAAAACTGTAGCATGGTATCAAGGTCATGGTGAAATAGGACCTAGAGCATTAGGTAATCGTTCTATACTTATGGACCCAACAATTAAAAATGGCAAACAAAAGATAAATGAAGTTAAGAAACGAGAACCTTGGAGACCGTTTGGTGCTAGCGTTAAACAAGATCAAGCTCATAGATTTTTTGAAATGACTGATAGTCCTTTTATGATGTACAATACTAAAGTTAAATATTCAGGAATACCTGCGGTCACACATAGAGACGGTACTTGCAGACACAATACGGTAACACCTGAAATGAATCCTGCCTATTATGAGTTATTAGATGAATTTGAAAAGTTAACAGGACTACCTATGTTATTAAACACTTCTTTAAATGTACAAGGTGAAGCTATTTGTGGTACTAGAGATCAGGCTGTAAAAGTATTTAATACAGCTAAACAATTAGATCAATTAGTAATAGGTAGTAAAACATGGAGAAGATGAATTATTTAATTGTATCTCCTGTTAGAGCAGGTAGCTCTTGGTTAAATATTGTATTAGAAACACATTATAGACTCTACAATGTAGGTGAAACCCTTTGTAAAGTTAACCCTGATCTTATAAAAGATAATCAAGAGATGTCAGAACAGTATAGAGAAAATATGGTAAAGATGTGGAGTCCAGAACTTAGAGATTTACCTAGAGATAAACAAATAGATTTTGTTGCTGAGAAAAAACCTATTGTTGCAAAATTTACACCCTGGGATTTATATGAAGATGAAAAATTTGCTGGTCATTTAGGTAATGGATATAAATTAGATGTCTTAAAAGAAAAGTGGGCGCCATTGACAACAATATTTCTATATAGAAGAAATCTTGTAGAACACTTTTTATCTTTCTTGGCATATCATCAAACAGGTATAGGTAATGCGACAAGTCAATTTATGCAATATCAAAGACCAGTTGCTAAGTTTACTGATGATTGGATCACATACCATAAAATGCATATGGAGTTTATGGAAAGATGTTATAGGAATCATACATTTGACCATACTGTAGCTTATGAGGATTTATTTACTATGGATGAATTGTGTGGTGTGCCGTTAAAACAATACCATGGACAGTTTACTTTTAAACTTAATAAATATACTAGAGAAGAAAAGGATGAGGTAATCAGACGAACTGGTTATAGTGAAAATTATGAAATACATTGATTTAATAAACGAACAAGAAAAGAATGACTCTTGGTTCTTAAAGTTTTGTAAGAACTGGTTATTCATACACGAAGTTAATGCCATGCCACCAGTAGAAGGTAGTGATGGTAAATACTTTTACATACTTAGAATATTTCCATTTGGTTTTATACCAATACTTAATCACCTAGTAATTAATATAATCTACAACGATTATACAGACTATCATAATCACCCGTGGAGGATGTACACACTTATACTATGGGGCGGATATAAAGAGATTATAATAAACAGACATACAGGAGAAAAGACTATCAAGAATAGGCGGCCTGGTTCGTTTAGTGCAGATACCAAACTAGATGATTTTCATAGAATAGAATTACATAAAGATAAAACCATTTCTATAATGTGGAAAGGTTTTAAATATCTTGACCCTAAATCTAGACAGAGAAGTTTTGAATTCTTTGTTGAAGAAACTAAAGAGACAATGCCAAGTTATAAGTATTGGGCTAGAAAAGGTTGTACTCGTCAACAACAATTAGATGGTGTGAAAGTTTGGTACCCTAGAAAGTGGATTGTACCTGGTATAGTTAAAAGGTGGTTTGATTATTACAACGGTAAGTAGAATTCTTTAATCTTATATATAAGGTGTAGGTTCCCTCAAAACCCTGCTATATAGCAGGTATCATCTGAAAGGTGGTCCATTAAACCATGCAACGGCACTTAATCTTGTACCACTTGTAACCGGTTCAACTTTGTGTCGAATGAAAGAAGGAAAAACTAATACAGCCCCTCGTTGTCTAAATGATTTATTTGTGTAAGTTTCTAATTCAGAATTTTTACCATGTTTAGGTAAATTTGTAAAATACATATCGCCACCTTCATAATCTTCACTATTCGATAATTGTATCGATACACTTATTTTCCTACACATACCAACCATAGATGGATCTGAAGTTTCATTTATAGGATAACTATCTTTTTTATCTACAAATAATTTACTGGCAAAATGATCTGAGTCACCGTCTATATGCCAATCGTAATGTTGATTTAATCCATACTTTGTAAATTGAATATTCTCGATTGATCTTATATCATATTTCCAACCAGCGTCTTGATTTGCTTTATTTACAAAAGGTCTAACACAATCGTAAACCTCTTCACCGTGCAGCCAAGCAATTCTACTTGACCTAACATCATCATCACTATTAACTTCATTATTTCCTGTTTGATGTGAGGCAATTTGTTCCTGAGCTTCAAGACCTCGTTTAACTAAAAAATCACAGCGTTCTGGAGAAAGACCATTCTCTCCTGAAAACACCCAACAATTATTTCTTATCATAAGATTATTTATATTGGTTTAAATTATGTTTTATTTTTCTTTTATACAAAACATTCATAATATAATACAATGGATAGAGTAAGGGGACCCGATAAGAGCGCCTACCTCTTGTGATTAACATATGCCATATCCAACTTCCTTTACTATGACTGAAACCAACTACGCCCATTCACTCATCATTCTTTTTTAAAGTTTCTGACATCCGTCCTAATTGAACAGACATACTATCTACAATAGTTTTCATTTGTCCTAAAATGTAAATAGAATACCCACATAAAAAAATTACGAACAGATAAACGGCAATCATTATAATATCCATTATGACACCATTTCTAAGTATGCATATTCTTGGTCATACTTTTTATTTTCAGATTGTTGAGATTGCATTTCAACTATACTATCATCACAATACTCTCTCGCAAGTGAGACAACAGCATTGAAGTCAAGGTCAGATGTAGTTAAACACATTACATTTTCAAATAAGTAATTATTTAATTCACCTTCATCACCAAAGTAATTTGCACCTTTAGTATTTGCATTTTCAGCGGCCTCTTGTGCCACAAACATCATTTCTTTATTTCTCATTATTTCTCTCCTTTTGTTATTTTAATTTTTTCGTGTGCTGTTTTTAAAGCACTTGCTAAATATCCAACCATATAAGCATTTTTCTCATCAGTAGAATAATTATTAAATCTATCATGAGCAAGTTTATCATTACCGAACATATATTGTTGAATACCTGTATCGGTGCAATTTGTAAGTGTTCTATACATAATTAATATCCAAACCCGTTAGACATTTCCATAACATCTTCTTCGGTCAAACCGATTGTTTCAGCCAGTTCAACTGCCTTATCGGCATAAGTATTTTCATCTCCTGGATATTGACCAGCGAGACAAGCATTATACTTTTGCATATTATTCTCAATCTCACTCATCGTGGATTGTATATTCATTTCTGTATCAAATTTATTTGTCATATTTTTTCTTCTTTCTATTAATAATTAATTACCATTGCATTTTTGACTCTTCTAATTGCAGAGTCTAAATCTAGATCATAAACATAATCGTAAGCGTCAACTTTTAGTTTTTCTAGATAGTCAAGTTTTGAATCAAGTGTATTACACTTTTTATATTCTCTAAAAACTCTCTTTATATCTTTATGTTTAAAGCCTAGTTTCATTCTTTCTTCGATTTTTAACTCTTTCATTAATTCTTGATTATTTTGCATTTTAGTCCTTTTTTCTTTGTTAATATACTCTTATTATACACTATGGAACACACTAAAACAAGCGAAAAATGGAATAAAACCGAGGGAAATCAATGTTTCTTTCGTTTAGAATCAATAACTTAGAAAAAACGCAGAAAACTGCGAAAAAACGCAAAAATGACTAAAAACTGCGAAAAATTAAGAAAAAATCAACTCTGGCAACTCTTATAAATAGTAAAATGAACGGATTATATGAGGAAAACAACGAAGTTTGGGAATTGATTCTTGAACGATTCGAATATGTTGCGGAAATCGTAAATCCAGGGATTCCAGAGTATATTCCAATGACAAAAACTGTTGATGGAACGACTTTTGGTGTCTCATATACACAACAATTATTTAAAGGAACACAAAATGAGTAATATTTTGAAAAAAGTCAAAGATACAGTTAATGGATTCTTTGTGGCTCTTGCAGGACCTGCTAAAACAGCAAAACCTGTTAAGAAAAAGAAAAAAGTAGTAAAAAAGACTACTAAAAAGAAAAGTAAAAAATAATGGCTAAAATATCGAAAGCACATGGTGTCAATTCAGGACATACTCCTACAATTAAAGGTACTTCTCAAGGAAGAAACCCAATAATGAGTACAATGAATAAAGCTAAGAAAAGATCATTCAAGGCATATCGTGGTCAAGGTAAAAAATAATGAATGGACAGTTCATCATTAAGGTGGGGACCAGTCTTTTAGAGTTTTCTAATTATGATGACATTCCAAATACTTTTGATAATGTTATTGTTTTTAAACCTGAATTTCCTGATTCTCCTCATAGTGAAGAGGATCACAAATTCATAGAAACTTTTGATGGTAAATTAAAAGAATTAATGAAAAGAGAAACGAATGCCAGCGGTAACTAGAATAGGGGATGCGGATGTTGCTCATTGTAGCGGTATGACTCGGGCCCAAGGTTCAGGTAATGTATTTGCAAACGGCATAGCAGTTTCTAGACAAGGCGATAATAATACAGGTCATCTATTACCTGGTGTTCCTTGTCCTTCTCATTCAGCACCTATTGCTTCAGGCAGTGGATCCGTATTTGTAAATGGTAAAGGGTGTGGTCGTGTTGGTGATGGTATATCTGATTGCACATCGGTTGCAGCTGGTTCTTCTAATGTATTTGCAGGAGGATAGAAATGGCAGCACCACTATGGACAGTTAACGATAATGATATTTTCACTTCTATAAAAAGTGAACAGACGATAAATGTTAATCTACCTATACAGACTGAAAATGCTACAAATGATCTAGAGGAGTTTTTAAATAATCATAGAACACCAAGTAGTACAATTTATGTTGATATGGATAATACTATTGCTGGGTTTAATATAAGACTAGCCCAACTGTATGGTGTTGACAATCTTCTAAACGCTGATACAACAACTACATCTATTGCAACACAAATAACAAATAATTCACCTGGGTTTTTTCAAAACTTATCTGTATTACCCCAAGCAATCAATAACGCAAATGGTAAAGGTCTTTTAGACTTAGTAAAATCGATACATGGTAGTTATTCAATATTAACAACTGACACCTCATCAACTACATTAAACAACGAGAAAATATCGTGGGTTAATAGTAATCTATCAACTTTTCCACCGACAGGTAGTGTTAACTTTGCGACTGGTTTTAATAAAGGTCCTTATGGTAACTCAAATACAATATTAATTGATGATACTCCTAGTTATATTGCTCAATTCAAGGCGGCTGGTGGTCAGGCATTCAGATATATTTACACTACTTTAGAATCAGGTAGTTTACCAGACGGTTTAAGTTTAGTCAATAATAGAATTGAAGGTACGGCACCATCAGTATCAACCGACACAACATATACATTTACAATAAGATTGCATTATAATTCAGGATATGTAGATAGAATATTAAAGATATCCATTGTTGCCAGTATAAATAGAAGTATGGCATATGATTCAGCTAGGATAAGTTCAGAAAGACAATCTCGAACATGGAAAGATTTAAATTTGAATTTTAGTAAGAATCCTGTGACCGGCGATATTACTAAATTGAGTGGGACTGAGTCTGTTAAAAGAAGTGTAAGAAATCTTATACAAACAAATCACTATGAAAAACCTTTTCACCCAGAAATTGGGTCGGGTATTAGAGATTTACTTTTTGAGCCAGCAACCCCATTAACAGAGATATTTTTGGCAAAGAAGATTGAAGAGACTTTAGTTAACTTTGAACCAAGAGTTAGATTAATTGCTGTTAATGTTAATGCTCAACCTGATGAAAATAGTTATAGAGTATGGATTGAATTCTATGTTGTTAATCACCCTACTCCTGTTATAATAGACACATTCTTAGAAAGATTACGATAATGGCTACAACAACCAGTGCTACCGAAACAAAGAAATTAGAAATCACCGAATTGGATTTTGATCAAGTCAAATCTAATTTAAAACAATTTTTAAGAAATCAATCTGAATTCGCTGATTATGATTTTGAAGGTTCTGGTATGTCTGTATTACTAGACACACTTGCTTACAATACCCACTACTTAGGCTTCAATGCAAATATGTTAGGCAACGAAATGTTCCTAGATAGTGCTGAAATAAGATCAAGTGTTGTATCGTTAGCAAAAATGCTAGGATACACTCCATCATCTGTGGTTGCACCTACCGCTGACATTACTCTTACACTTACAAATGCTACTGGTCCTTCGGTTACAATGCCTGCTGGTACAGCATTCACAACAACTGTTGATGGTCTAGCTTTTAACTATGTCACCAATTCTGATAAAACAATTACACCACTTGATGGTGTTTATGCATTTACAAATTTAAGTGTATATGAAGGTACTAGAGTTACCTTTGAATATACCGTTGATAGTACAAATGAAGAGCAAAGATATGTTGTTAATAATTCTAATGCTGATATTACAACTTTAGGTGTACTAGTTCAAAACTCATCAACTGATACTAAAAGTTTTGCATATAAAAAAGCAAGTTCGATTGCTGGCGTTACCGCTTCTGATAAAGTTTATTTCTGTCAAGAAGTAGAAAACGGTAAATTCGAAATATATTTTGGTGATGGGGTCACCGGGTTTAAACCATCTGATGGTAATATAGTTAAACTTACATACATTGTAACCAACAAGGCCGCTTCTAATGGTGCTTCAACATTTACATTATCAGGCACAGTAGGTGGATTTACTGGATCAGTTTCAACAAATTCAGTTTCGTCTGGTGGTACAGACGCTGAAAGTATTGCTTCTGTTAAACTAAACGCACCGCTACAATATTCTGCTCAAGATAGAGCGGTTACTGCTGCTGATTATAAAACAATAGTAAAACAGATATATCCATCCGCAAGTGCAATTCAAGTGTGGGGTGGTGAAGATAATGCTGTACCTACATATGGTAGAGTTTACATCTCAATTAAAGCTGCTGACGGTACACTTTTAACTAGTGCTGAAAAGGCAGATATCACAACTCAATTAGAAAACTATGCTGTTGCTTCAGTTAGACCTATCTTATCAGATCCAGAAACAACTTTTATTGTTTTAAAAACTACATTTAAATATGATAGTAATTTAACAGTAGAGGATGCCACAACACTTTCAAGTAAAGTACAAACTGTTATATCCGATTACAGTAAAAATAATTTAAATAATTTTGTTGGTGTCTTTAGACATTCTCAATTAACTGGTCAAATAGATGTTGTTGATTCTTCAATACTAAGTAATATTACCACAGTTCAAATGTATCAAACATTTAAACCATTAATAACATCTACAGCCTCACAGGCGTACTCGATAGATTTTAATAATGCAATTTATAATCCTCACACAGGACATAGTTCACTTACTGGTGTAATTCAATCATCTGGATTTCAATTAGATGGCAATACAACAAAAGAATATTTTTTCAATGATGACGGTTCTGGTAATATCAGACTTTATTATCTAGTATCTGGTGTTAAGACTTATGAAAATAATACTTGGGGTACTATCACTTATACTACTGGTCAAATTAAAATATCTTCAGCAATTATAACTGCTGTATCAAATGTAGATAATGCTGTTTCAACAACAATTAAGGTTACCGCAAAACCTGAATCAAATGATATCGCACCTGTTAGAGGTCAAGTTTTAAATATTGACACTACTAACTCAACGGTTACTGGCGAAGTAGATACAATCAGTTCTGGTTCGGGTTCTTCTGGAGTAGACTACACAACAACATCATCTTACTAAAATGGAAAATTACTACACCCTCAAAGAAAAGATATCTTCGTTAGTAGGGCAACAAGTTCCTGAATATGTACAAGCGGATCATCCTGGGTTTGTAGATTTTGTTAAGTCATATTACATATTTCTAGAAAGTGCCGAATTACAAATTACAAATATTTCTGAGCAAGATGAAGTTTTACTAGAAACTGGCAACCCAAATATTTTTAATAAACTAGTATTTGAGAATGACGATACTATAATATTAGAAGAAAATAGTTTTGCTTCGGCATTTACTTTAGGTGAAACGGTTACAGGTTCAATTACAGGTGCTAGTGCGACCATTTTAAGTTCTGATACACCTAACGGTAAGTTATTTATTTCTGCAAACTCTAGGTTTAGAACCGGCGAAACTATTATTGGTACTAATTCAGGTGCTACAGCTACGGTTGGAAGATATCGTGCAAATCCTGTTCAAAACATTCAACAACTTTTAAATTACGCTGACGCTGATAAAACAATATATGATTTTCTTTCATCAATGAGATTATCTTTTATGCAAGGTATTACAGAAAATTTAAATGAAGATGTTGATAAGAGAAAATTAGTAAAAAATATAAAAGACTTATATCGTGCAAAAGGTACAGCGAAAGCAAATAAACTTTTCTTTCAAATGTTATTCAATGAAACTCCTGATATTTATTATCCAAATAGAGATTTATTAAAACCATCTATCGGACAATTTAATGAGAGGACTATTATAAGAGTTTTACAGACTTCAGGTAATATGTTGAATTCAATTGGTCAAACACTCAACATGGTAAGTGGTACTAATGTTGCAAGTGGTAGAGTAGAAAATGTTACCGCATTTAGTGTTGGTTCTACTTTTGTTTACGAGTTAGAATTAAATCCTGAAACAGTAGAAGGAACATTTATACATGGGGCTGCTTTAACAGCTATTGACAATACTGATAATACACTTGTTGCAAAAGGTACAGTTAATACAATATTAAATACTCTTTCTGTAACCAATGATGGTTCATTATATAACGCTGAAGATTTGGTTACAATATCACATACAGACGATGGTACTGGTGCTACTGCTTTGATTGAAGAGGTTGGTCGAGGAGGTATTGACGAAATATTTATTGAAAATGGTGGTTCGAATTATGTTGTCGGTGATACGATTGCTTTCAATTACACAAATTCAGATGGTGCAAGTGCTGAAGCAGTTGTTGCTGTAGTTAATGGCGGATTTAATCTGAATGACGGAAGTACGGACACAACAGAAACAGAAAGTCATATTATTTTAGAAGATGGTACACAGTCGGGTGATCCTTACGAAGGAAATAAAATGGTTCAAGAGTCTGCAACTACAGGTACTGGAGTAATTACGGACATAAGAATTACTAGATCAGGTGAAGGTATGATAAGTTTACCTAGTGCAACTGTTACCAGTTCTTCAGGTTCAAGTGCTGTTATAAGGGCCTACGGTAGTCAAATAGGAAGAATTCAAAAATATCAAATATTAGATCAAGGTATAAATTACAATGGTGGTACAATTACTGTAGCTTTACCTACTTATGCTTTCTTTACCGGTCTTACAAGTTCAATATCTGCAACTGAAACATTTTCTAAAGATAGTGGTACAGGCTCTGTAGCAGGTACTCTAACATCTATTGATACAAATACTAATGTGGTAAAACTTGCTATAAGTTCAGGTGCTGTTGTTGAAGGACAAGTATTAGTGTTTAGTGGTGGTGGTAAGATTACAATTAGACGAGTAGATTTAGGAACTTCTACAGCTACATCAGCAACTAAGGTTACGACTACTGGAAAATATACTTCCGAAGATGGTTTCATTTCCGAAAAAGATAAACGAGTTCAAGATAGTCTATACTATCAAGATTATTCATATGTTGTAAAAATAGGTGAAAGTATTAATAAATGGAGAGACTATATCAAGAAGGCAATTCATCCTGGTGGATTTGCTGTAACCGGTCAAGTAAAAATCTCAACAAGAGTAAGTGGCCAGATTTCTGTACCTGTCGAAGGTATTGTATCAGGAATTTTAGATACTCCACTATTCTCTACATATAAATTCTTATTTGCAACTGTATTTGGTAGACGAGCAGGAACACTTACTGATGGTACAAGTTTAAGAGCTAATATTCCTGTAGGTAATGATGATAATACTACACATACTCCAGGCACTAGAGATGTTACCGTAAACAGAAAACTAACTGTAAAATTTATGGGTGATAGTGAAGATTTAGGATTTAAAATTAACGGAACACTTAGAAAACACGGATTCGCATATGCTGGGCCTAGACTTAAAAATGCATTTCAATTTGGGTTATTTTCAGGACCGTATATAAACGGTACTGGAGTACCTGTTTCACAATGGGGAAACTATAAATTATCAGGAATGTTAGATAGTACTTTAAATGGTACTTCACTAACACTTGCACAATTAAATGATCCTGTAAATAATAGTAGAAATTTAAGAACGAATATTGCATTCCCGAGTGAATTTTCTAAAACAGTAGGGGATTTCTCTACAACTACTAGGACTTTTGATAGTTCTAATTCAACTTTTGATGAGGACGACCTAACTTAGGCGTATAAATAGTTCATATGGCAAAACAATCAATCAATTTAGGATCAAGTGCAAATGACGGAGGGGGTACTACTCTTCGTGCTGGCGGTGATATAGTAAATGATAACTTTAATGAGTTATATACTGCATTAGGTAATGGTACTGCTTTAGAAATCGCTTTAGGATCACCTTCTACTGGTGATGTATTAACATACAATGGTTCAATATTTACTACTGCGACACCTAGTACACTTGCAAACATTGTTGAAGATACAACACCACAACTTGGTGGTAATCTAGATGTTAACGCAAAACAAATTGTATCAGTAAGTAATAATAATATTGTTATTGCACCTAACGGTTCTGGTGCAATCGTATTAGATGGTCAAACATGGCCAACTGCTGATGGTACTGCCAATCAAGTTTTAAAAACAGACGGTTCTGGTAACCTTGCTTATGGTAATGTAGAAGCTGTCGTTAATATAGATGGTGCAAACGATTTAGAAAGTGCAACACTTGCTGTTGGTGATAAATTTTTAGTTTCAGATGGTGGTACTGAAGGTCGTGCTCTGTTATCTCAAATAGATACTTTATTTACTTCAACTACACAAACATTATCAAATAAAACTTTAACTAACCCTATTTTAAGTCCTACTGCGACAACTGCTGGTAAAGTAGAATTCTTAGAAGGTACAAACAACGGTACTAACAAGGCAACATTAATTGGACCTGCTTCAACTGCTGATGTTACCGTGACCTTACCTGCTGCTACTGATACACTAGTCGGTAAAGCAACAACTGATACACTTACAAACAAAACTATTGCTGGTAGTGCTAATACACTATCTGCTATTGCAAATAGTTCACTTACAAATTCTTCGGTTACAATCGGTAGTACTGCTGTTGCTTTAGGGGCAACGGTTACAACTTATGCTGGTTTATCTTCGGTTACTTCAACTAACTTCGTTGGTGATATAACTGGTGGTATTACAACTACTGGTTCTGCTGGCACAACTGGTGGTATTACTGCTTCGACTTCATCATCTGGATATACTGCTGATAATACAAACCCTGGTACTAATTCAGCACAAAGAGCAAAGGTTTCGAAATCTATTGCTTCTGGATCATTAACTAAAGATGGTTCAACTTCAAACTCATTCGGTGCTGTTTCCGCTGTATTCAATTCAGCAGATACTTCACTTAACAAAGGTACATTAACATTTGCTATTAAGATTACCCCAACTGGTGGTTCTACAACTAGTTTTGTACCTACATTCGGAAGTTTCGCTGTATCAATTAACTTTAATACTATTGCAACAGACCCTTCAATCGTGGCTGCATTTACATCAGCTACATTAACACCTAGTGGTACAAAAACTGCTGAATATGTTGTTGAGGATGCTTTAACAATGATTGACGGTGTTAGAAACTTTACGGTTGCGGTTACACCTTCAGTAGTTATCGGAGGAACAGATGATAACACAGCATATATTGCTCAAGTAGATATGTTTTTTACTGCTGCCGCTGATAGATCAATTAATATCGATAACGGTAGTATGCCTGAAGTAGATGTACTGAAAGCAAGTGATCTTATGAGAGCACCAACAGTTTCACTCGCAACAAAAGAAAGTATTAACCCAGTAAGTGGGCTCGTTGTATATGATACAACAAACGATAAATTACAAGTATATACAGGAGGTAACTGGGTAAACCTTCATTAGGTTTGTATAAATAGTTAAATAGGAAAAAACAATGGCTGCAATAATCACTTCAAAATTTAGACTTAACAACGCTGAACAGTTTACAGAATCATTTTCTGAATCTGCTCCAACTGCTTATTATCTGTTCATCGGTAGATCATCTACTTGGCAAACAGATTTAGATGTTCAGGGAAATTCAATAGTAGAGGGTACTGATTCAACACCACCTACACCAAATGATGATGTAGTATCAGAATTCTACAACTATGATGAAATTCTTGGACTTAAAAAGATTGCTTCTTCAGATGTTTCTCAAGTTATTCCTAAAAGAACATGGACAACTGGTACAACTTATGATATGTACGAACACAACATAAGTGCTGCAAACACTTCAGCAAGTAGTGCAACAAACTTATTTGACGCTGCTTTTTATGTAATTAATTCTGCCAATAATGTATATAAAGTTATTGAAAATGACGGTGCAACTGCTTCAACTAGTGAACCAACTTCTACTGCAACATCTATTTTTTCTACTGCTGACGGATACAGATGGAAATATATGTATTCATTAAGTACAACACAGGTTACAAACTTTGTATCAACTGACTTTATGCCAGTATCAACTAATTCAACTGTAGCAGCTGCGGCTGTTAACGGTGCGTTAGATACTATTCTTGTTGCTGCTGGCGGATCATCTTATGATGTAAGTGGCGGAGGAACTACAGGAAATATTACTGCTGTCCCTATTCGAGGTGATGGTTCAGGTGGCGTTGCAACGGTGACAATAACTTCTGGTGCAATTTCAGGTGCAACGATAACAACTGCTGGTACTAACTACACATTCGCTTATATTCGTAATGCGGATATTATTGCTGCAACAAACGCTGGTGGTAATGGATCAGGCGGAAACTTAAATGTAATTATCCCACCTAAAGGTGGTCATGGTAAAGATTCTCCTAAAGAATTAGGTGGTTTCTTTGTAATGTTAAATACCGATTTAAGTGGTAGTGAAGGTACTTCAGATATTTTAGCAACAAACGATTTCAGAACAGTAGGTATTGTAAGAGACCCAACAAACTTCGGTACTTCAACTGTTTCATCTGGTACTACATTAAGAGGTATTAAGGCAATTAAGATTGCTGCGTCTCCGACACCAGGCACATTTACGATTGATGAAGAAATTAATCAGGCGTCAACTGGTGCTGTTGGCCGTGTAGTATCTTGGGACTCTGATAATAAAATTTTATATTATTGTCAAACTAGATTCCCAGATTATGGTACAGACGCAAATGGAAATTTAACTGCATTTAGTGGTAATAATGTTATAACAGGACAAAGTTCAAGTGCAACTGCAACTCCAGATGTGAGTTCAAGTGCAACTGTTAACGCTGTTGTATTCGCATCCGGTTATTCTAATCCTGAAATTCAACCCGATTCAGGAGATATAATCTATGTGGAACACAGGTCACCGATTTCTCGGGCTTCTGACCAGACAGAAAATATTAAATTAATTATTGAATTCTAGAAAGATATAAATGGCAACCTTAACAGATTTTAATGTCAGCCCGTATTATGACGATTACGCTGACAGTAATAATTATCATAGAGTCTTATTCAGACCATCTTACGCTGTTCAGGCTAGAGAGCTAACTCAAGCACAAACTATTCTACAAAATCAAATCGAAAGATTTGGAAGTAATATATTCAAAGAAGGTGCTATGGTCGTGCCTGGTCAGATTTCTGTAAATACTGATTACGAGGCTGTTAAACTTACTTCATTTTCTGGTACTTCATCTCTTTCAAATTTAGTCGGTGGTACATTTACTGGTGCAACATCTGGTGTTCAGGCTGTTGTGATAGATTCAGTAGTTACCGATGGTACTGATCCTGATACACTATTTGTTAAATATATAAATTCAGGTTCTAATAATACAACTTCTACATTTGCCGCTGAAAATATTGCTGCAACTGTTTCTATTGCTGGTGTTAATACTTCTATTACTTGTGCTGTTGCTTCAACTGCAACTGGTTCTGCTGCTCAAATAGAAGCAGGTATATTTTATACTAGAGGATTTTTTGTACAAAATGACGCACAAAAAATAATATTAGATAAATATACAAACGAACCTTCTTATAGAATAGGACTTGATGTTGGTGAGGTTACAAACACTTCAACTGAAGATGGTAACTTAAACGATAACGCTGCTGGTTCTTCAAATGAAAACGCTCCAGGTGCTCATAGATTAAAGATTACCCTTACTTTAGCGAAATTAGCACTTACTTCAACTTCAGATACTTCGTTTATTGAATTAGCACGAATTGTAAATGGTATATTGGTTAGTCAAGTTCGAGCAACCGAATTTAATGTTATTGAAGATACTATGGCTAGACGAACTTTTGATGAGTCTGGTGATTATTCGGTTAGAGATTTTGAATTAGATTTAAGAGAGAGTGTTGCTTCTGGAAATAATAGAGGTATCTATACTGCTGGTGATACAACTGATGAAAGTAATATAGCCGCAACAACAATGCTTGCAGGATTAATGTCTCCTGGAAAAGCATATGTTAAAGGTTATGAAATTGATAGAATTTCTCAAGCGATTGTTGACATTGACAAAGCAAGAGATTTTACAACTGTTAATAACAATGTAACCCAATTTGATCTAGGAAACTTTATGTATGTTGATAATGTACATAGTCTTCCTGATATGGGTGTTGTAACCGGTTCAAACGCTTCAGATGTTTCACCTTATCGTACAGTAAGTTTAATGGATGTCTTAACTTCAACACCCGGTGCAAAAGCAACAACTTCAGATTCTGAAATTGGTCGTGCAAAGATAAGAGGATTTGAACACGCTGCTGGTACTGCTTCAAGTAAAATATTCGCACAAACAAGTGTATTTAAAACATATCTATTTGATGTAGAAATGTTTACTACTATCGAGGTCGATGGTGTAATTAGTAATTCTTCTGGATTTACAACTGGTGAAAAAGTAACCGGTGGTACTTCTGGTGCAACTGGTATTGTTGAGAGTGTATCAACTGAAAAATCTGCAGCTATAACTGGCGCTTCTACTGCAACTCCTGTTGTGGTTACTATGTCTGGCGGTCATTCATTCAAAGAAGGTCAAGTGGTTAAGATTGCAGGTGTTGGTGGCATAACTGATATTAATGGAAACTTTACAGTTAAAAATCCTACTGGTACAACTTTTGAAGTATTTTCGGATGCAAGTTCTGGCGGCACACCGACTGCTGTAGGTTCTTCACAAACATTTTCTGGTTCCAGTGGTACTGTAAAACACGATACAGTACAACTTACAAATATTCAAGGTCAGTTTACAGAAAACGAAGTATTAACTGGTGCAACTTCAACTTATACTGCAACAATTCAATATAGTGCTTTTGGTCGTAAAGGTGTAACCCAACACACTATCGCTTCTGTAAAACAACTTTATAGTAATACTGCAAATGAAGATTTTACAGCTGACTCTGCATTATCTAGTGCTTATGGTTCTGTACTTGCATTAACAGGAAATATTTCGATTGCAAATAGTACTTCGGTTATAACTGGTTCTGGTACTAAGTTTACAACTGAATTAACTATCGGCGATCAAATTACATTTATTGATAATGCTGGTTCAACGATTACAAAACTTGTTGAAAGTATTACAAATGATACCACTTTAAATATTACTGCCGCTGTTGGTAGTTCAGGTGTTGCAACTTCTAAAGTGGCAACTAGAAATCGTGCTAAAGTAAATGAGGCAAATAAAAACACTTCTATATTTCAATTACCGTTTTCACCTATTAAAACACTATTAACAACTTCAAATAGTTTACAAACAGATACAAGTTATACAGTAAGAAGAACATTCATAGGTAACTTATCTTCTGGTTCAATTTCACTATCTGCTGGTTCGGGTGAGACATTCTTGGCCGCTGCTGATGTTGACTATACTCTAAGTTTAGAGACTGCACCTGGTACTGGTTCTGTTGGTGACCTAGTTCAACTAACTTCAAATGAATTATCTGGTACAGGTTCTGGTACATTAACGATTACCTTAGGTTCTGGTTATGGTTCTGCTAAAGTGAAAGTAATCACTTCGATTGCTAGAAGTACTGCAGGTCAAAAAAATAAAACAGATAATACAGCACAAACTGTACAGATTGCTACACAAGCACTTTGTCAAGGTGATGTTATTAGTATCGGTAAAGCAGATGTTCATACACTTACAAGTGTTCATATGGCCGCTGACTTTAGTACAAATGCAACAACTGGTGATACAGATGTTACCGATAGATTTACACTTGATACAGGACAAAGAGATAACTTCTATGATATAGGAAGATTAGTCAAAAAAGAAAACGCTATTACAATCACTGGTAGATTATTAATTACATATAGTTTTTATTCTCATGGTTCTGGTGAATACTTTAGTGTTGACAGTTATCCTTCAGCACAATACGAAACCATTCCTGAATATACTTCAGATACAACTGGTGAAAAATTTACATTAAGAGATTGTTTAGACTTTAGACCTAGAGTAGATGACGCTACAACGATTGACGCTGGCGGAAACAATAGAGAATTTGATGGTACTGGTGCTGCTGCGATTGATGTGCCTAAATTTGGAACTCTTATTACTGCTGACTTAGAACATTATTTAGATCGAATAGATAAAATATTTATAGATAAAGATGGTGATTTCGAAGTCCTAAAAGGTACGCCTTCACTTAATCCTAGAGTGCCAGGTAATATAGATGACGCTATGCACCTTTACACACTTAATATTCCTGCATATACTTTTTATCCTTCTGATATTGAAATGATTGCTCAAGATAATAGAAGATATACAATGAGAGATATCGGTAAACTTGAAAGACGAATTGAAAATGTTGAATACTATACTCAACTTTCTTTATTAGAAACAGCTGCAGAAAACTTACAAATACAAGACGCTGAAGGTTTTGATAGATTTAAAAATGGATTTATTGTAGATAACTTTACTGGCCACGATGTTGGTGATACTACAAGTGATGATTATAAAATTGCTTTAGATATGGCAGATGGTGAGGCAAGACCTACACACTTTACAGACGCTGTTAAATTAATAGAATCAGATCCAAATGGTGCAACAGCAACTGATACAACTAGAACAAATGCTAACTATAAAAAGACTGGTGATTTTATTACATTGAATTATACTGAAGAGGCTGAGATTACTCAACCATTTGCAACACAAACTGAAAATATTAATCCTTTTGATGTTGTTAAATTTATTGGTGGTGTAAAACTAAGTCCTTCAAGAGATGAGTGGAAAGAAGTAGAACGAGCACCAGACCTAATTGTACAAGGAACAGATCAATTTAAAACTGTGGCAGATGAATTAAAAGATTCTTTAGGAACTGTATGGAATGAATGGCAAACTACTTGGACTGGTAGACCAACAAGAAGTACAAGAACTACTGAAGCACAAGTTAGAGGTAGACATTGGAGAAGAACCACTACCACTACTACATCAACAAGAGTAGGACAAAGAAGAACTGGAATTAGAACTTCAATAGTTCCTAGAACAGTATCTAGAAGTCATGGCGATAGAACTATAAATGTTGCTTTTGTTCCTTTCGTAAGATCAAGAACTATAACCTTTACTGCTACACAAATGAAACCAGGTACAAGAGTTTATCCTTTCTTTGATAATGTGGCTATTACTGCATATGTAACCCCTAGTGGCGGTTCATTAGGCGGTTCTTTACTGACAGACTCTAACGGTGCCGTAAGTGGTACATTCGCTATTCCTGATCCTAAAGTAAATTCTAATCCAAGATGGAGAACAGGTGAAAGAGTATTTAGATTAACTTCATCTAGTACCAATACAGCTGTTCCTGCCGAAGTACATACTACTGCTCAATCATCTTATACTGCTTCTGGTATAATTGAAACTAAACAAGAATTAATTGTTTCAACTAGAGAAGCACAAGTTATAAGAACAAGTGTGAGTGATGATAGAACTACATCAAGAACTAGTTCCTCATCAACATCTCAAATGTTTATGGTGGATCCTTTGGCACAAACATTCTTAGTACCTACTACTGGTGGTGCTTTTATAACTTCAGTAGATGTTTTCTTTGCAACTAAATCGTCAAATATACCTGTAACCGTGCAGATAAGACCAGTGGTAAATGGATATCCTTCTAATAGAATAGTTCCGCTTGCAACTGCAACATTGAATCCATCAGCTATAAACACTTCAACAACTGGTCAAACTGCAACTAGATTTACTTTTGACAGTCCTATTTACCTATCAGATTCAGCTGAACACGCCGTTGTATTACTTGCAAATACAACTGACTATACAGTATATGTTGCTGAAACTGGTCAGAAGGCATTATCAAGTGGTAGATTAGTTTCTAAACAACCTTCTCTTGGTGTACTATTTAAATCACAAAACGGAACTACTTGGAATGCAAGTCAAGAGAAAGATTTAAAATTTACATTAAACCGTGCTAAATTCGATACAACTAAAACTGGTACGCTTACATTAGTAAATGATCCTATTGAAACTAGAACACTTGATACAAATCCATTTAAGACAACTAGTGGATCTGCTGTTGTGAGAGTGTCTCACCCTAACCATGGTATGCATAGTACAAGTGCAAATGTAACCATTTCGGGTGTGGGTACAACAATTAACAATATCGCTGCAAATGCATTTAATAAAACACATACAAGTATTTCAAATATCACACTTGACACTTATGATATTACGGTCGCTTCAAATGCAAACGCAACTGGAAACGCTGGTGGTTCTGCTGTTGTTGCAACTCAAGATAGACATTTAGACCAATGTCAACTATTCGTACCTACAACTGAATTGCCAGGTACTAAAATTTCTACTAAGATTAGAACTACAACTGGTAAATCAGTAGATGGTTCTCAAACTGCTTATAGTTTAACTTCATCAACCGATGCTGAAGAAGCACCTTTAGGGGAAAATATTTTATTCGGCGCACCACAAACTATTGCTTCGGCAATAAATGAAACAAATGAAATGAGTGGTGAAAAATCGTTTCATACTATATTAACTTTAACAACCACAAAAGATAATTTAACTCCTGTGGTTGATATAGAATCAATGAGTGTATTTGTAACCAAAAATAGAATAAATAGTCCTGTAAGTGGCACGACACCTGATTTTGTCGCTGAAACAAATGCAAAAGAAACGAGTGCAGCTGCAAAGTATTTAACTAAGTCAGTTAATTTAGAAAATCCATCAACTGCTTTGGATATTCGTGTAAGTGCAAATATTCAAAACGATTCAACTATGAAAGTATTTTTCAGAGCAACTGGGCCGAGTGAAACAAGAAGATTACAAGATATCGCATTTACACCATTTAATACAACTGGCGTAGAAGATATAACGGTCACTAAAGCTGAAGATGATGATACATTTAATGAATATAAATTTAGTGCAAGTGATATAGAACAATTTACTTCTTTCCAATTAAAGATAGTACTCACTGGAACTAATAGTGCGATTGCACCTAGAATAAAAGACTTGAGGGGTATTGCATTGGCTGTATAATGAGTGAATTAAAAGTAGAAGGACATAGTGATTTAGTTAAAGATACAGATAGTAAAGCAATAGTAAACAAAGATAAAACTGGTTATGAAGTGTATATGCAAAAAGTAAATGCAAGAAAACATGAAAGAAGTACAGTTAGAGGATTAGTTAGAGAAGTTAACGAATTAAGAGAAGATTTTAAAGAAATAAAAAACTTATTAGTAAAAATGGTAGACAACAATGGCAGATAGAACGGTAACCACATCAAATACTCTAGAACAGTTTAGAGTAGAGTTTAATGAACTCGCTGTAGATGTAGGTGATATTGCAAGTGTAACCGGCGCTTCAGGAATGATTGCATCCGCAACGGATGTGATTGAGGCTGTTGTAGCACTAAATAGTAGTAGTGCAACTTCAGCGAATCCTGTAATCACAGGTATTGCAAGTTTCCCAGATGGATCTGTTTCAGCACCTTCAATTACAAATACTGGTGATACAAACACTGGTATATATTTTGGGGCTGCAGATCAAGTCGATATTACTGTAGGAGGAAGTCAGATACTTTCTGTACAGTCAACGGGCATTAATGTAACCGGAAACATTATTGCCTCTGGCAATATTACAATGGGTGACGCTGCAACGGATAATATTACATTCAATGCAGATGTAAACTCAAATATGATCCCTAATACACACAATAGTTTTGATTTAGGGCAAGACACGCAATCATGGAGAAATCTGTACCTTGGAACTAGTGTTATCTTTGAAGGTACTGGTGTTGACGCTCACGAAACTACTTTGGTGACAACTAACGCAACACAAGACAATATATTAACACTACCGAATAGTACAGGTACTTTGTTAACGACAGGTGTTACCGCATCCGACTTAGCAGACTCTACTATTGCAACAAAAGCATTTTCAATCGCTATGGCGGTTGCTTTAGGATAATAAATAGGAATAACAATGGCTAATACATTTAAAAAAGGTTTTTCATCAGGAATTAGTGGTACTTCAGGGTCTCCAACTACATTATATACTGTGCCAAGTGCAAAGGCAAGTATTTTAATTGAATTGGATTTCTGTAATACTTCAAACGCTTCACAAACTGTAACCGCTATCTTATCTCACGGAGGAAGTACAGACATTCATTTAGTAAAAAATGTACCGATACCTGCTGGTTCAACTTTAAAAGTTATATCAGGACAAAAGATAGTAGCAGAGACAGCAGATGTCGTTAAAGTATATGCTTCAAACGCTAGTAGCGTTGACGCTATACTATCAATTCTTGAGGATGTTAACTAAGAGAGAGAATAATGGGTAATTATACAGGACCATCACCGGCTAGAAGTTTTGCTCCAGTAGCAACTAAAGATAGATTTAGTGGCGATGGGAGTTCAGTAAACTTTGACTTAACTTTTGATATACCTTCAGGTGGATTTAATTCACTAAATGTATATGTAGAAGATGTATGGCAAGAACCTACAACCGCTTATACAATAGGTAATGACGGTTCAGGCAACCCTAGAAGAATAACATTTACAACTGCACCAGTTAGTGGTACAAATAACATTGTTATTATTAATACAGATAGAGAAACTGCTCGTGTTATACCTGACGCTAATTCTATTGGTTCTTCACAATTAACCTCTGAATTAATCACAGGTCAAGTCGAGGTGACTGCTGCTTCTGCTGACCATGTTCTCATTTATGACGCCAACCAAACTTCATTAAAGAAAGCATTAGTATCTACATTAGGTAATGTTATTTCAAATAGTGCAAACAATAGAGTTTTAACTGATACAGGTACAACTGGATCAATCAATGCTGAATCAGCATTAACATTCGATGGCACAACTTTAGGTACTAACGCATTAACGGCCTCTGGTACTGTAACCGCTGCTGGTTTCACAATCGGTTCAGCTGCAATCAACGAAACAGAATTAGAAGTTTTAGATGGTGCTACAATCACTACAAACGAATTAAATGCTCTTGCAAGTATCGGTTCTGATACAGTCGCAACTCAACTTGCTACAAAGGCACCTCTTGCTAGTCCATCATTAACTGGTACTGCATTGGGAGTAAACTTAACACTATCAGGCAATCTAACTGTTAACGGTACTACAACTACTGTGGCAACTACAAACACAACTCTTACTGATAATATATTAGAGTTAAATAGTGGTGCAAGTTCAAATGCAAATGACTGTGGTATTTTGATCGAAAGAGGATCTACTGGCGATAACGCCTTTATGGGACTTGACGAAAGTGGTGCTAGTTCAGCATTCGTTTTCGGTACTACAACTTCAACTGCTAGTGCAACTGGTTCAATAACGATAACACCTATTAAGATTAAAGTCGGTGGTATTGTGATCGGTAGTGCTGATGTTAATGAGGCCGAATTAGAGATTTTAGATGGTGCAACATTATCAACAACTGAATTAAACTATGTTGATGGTGTAACCAGTTCAATACAACCACAAATAGATAGTAAACTTGCAACTGCTGGTGGTACTATGACAGGTGATTTATTACTTGGTGATAATGTTAAGATCGAAATAGGAGATCAATCAGGCGGTGATTTACAAATTTACCACGATGGTTCAGACTCATATATACATGACGCTGGTACAGGAACATTAACAGTTCGAACATCTGGATTTAATGTAAATAATGCTACTAATACTGAGTCAATGATTAGTGCTACTGAAAACGGTAATGTTGTATTATACTTTGATAATGACGCTAAACTCGCAACCAACTCTGGTGGTGTTGCGGTTACAGGAACAATTACTGCAACTACATTTAGTGGTTCTGGTGCAAGTTTAACAAATTTACCAGCTGCAAATGTGACCGGTCAATTAACAGCTTCAACTGGTGGTGCTGGTATTACAATAGATTATGATAACTTACCAACCTCTAATCCTGGTGTTAAAGGAAGACTTTATAGATCTGGACTAGCATTACTGATAAGTGCAGGATAGGAAATAAAATATGCCATTTAGTTCATACATAGGAAGAGAACCCGCTTACGGGGCGTTAGAAAAACAAGTTATTACTGGTAACGGTAGTACAACTTCTTTCGCTTTAGACTTTAATGTAGGTGATCCTAATATGTTATTAGTCGTTTCAAACGGTGTTGTGTTAGTACCAGGTACTGCATATACAGTAGATAGTGCTGGGGCAAATATAACTTTTGCATCCGCACCTTCAGGAAGTCATGTACATCATATCATATTTTTAGGACAACAATTATCAAGTACTTCAATTATTGTATCTTCAGAAACAGTTTCTGGTGATGGTTCTGGTACGGATGCTATAAATAAAGATAGACTAGTTACCTTCTTAAATACAAGTGGGGGAACATCTGCCTTAACATTAGGCACTGGCTCTTTTGCTGGTCAAATGAAAATTATTACAATGCAAGTAGCAGGCAACGCCGCTACATTGACTACATCAAACGGTAATCTACTTTCTGGTGCCGTCTCAACTTCAATCGTATGGGACGCTGTAGGAGAAAGTGCAACATTAATTTATGATGGAAGTAAGTGGATCCCAGTTTCAGTACTAGGGGCAACGATATCATAAGGATAATATATGGCAGTTAATACAATAGGAAATAAAGCAATCGATAGTACCCTGGTCACAGGTAATACTACGGTTACTGCAGCTGCAGATGATACAGTTTTAATTTCTGATACAAGTGATTCAGGTAATCTTAAAAAGGCACTTATCTCTACCATAACAGATACTATGGTTGCCAACGGTGGTGATAATAGAGTTCTAACTGATACCACAACTGCTGGTTCAATTAATGCTGAGGCAAATTTAACATTCAATGGTTCAACTCTAAATGTTGCAAACAATATTACGATTGCTAACGGCGGTACAATTGGTTCTGTCGGAGATGCTGACGCAATTTCTATTGCTTCTGGTGGTGATGTTACCATATCTCAAGATTTAGCGGTTACTGGTACTCTTACTGTTAACGGCACAACAACTACTGTTAATAGTACAACGGTTACGATTGACGACCCTATCTTTACAATAGGTGGTGACTCTACCCCTAGTTCAGATGATAACAAAGATAGAGGTATAGAGTTTAAATGGCACAATGGTTCTGCTGCTAAAGTAGGTTTCTTTGGATTTGATGACAGTTCAGGTAGATTTTCTTTCATACCTGACGCTACAAATTCAAGTGAAGTCTTTAGTGGTACAAAAGGTGATCTAGATATTAATGATTTATATGCTAATGATATAAATGTTAACGCAGGTACTTTCGGAAGTAATGTTGGGGTTACTGGTAATGTAACCGCTTCTGGTTCATTTATTATTGGTTCTGCTAGTATGGATGAAACTGATCTAGAAAAACTAGATGGTATTACAAATGGTACTGCAGCTGCAAACAAGGCACTAGTTCTTGATGGTAACAAAGCAATTTCAACGATTACAACTGGAACTATTACAAACTTGTCAACTACTACACTAACAGGTGGTGCAATCACTTCATCTAACTTTGCTGGTGTTACCACTTTACTAATTAAAAACTCTGCTGGAACAACGCTTAAAACGATACGAAGCCCTAGTTCGTAAGGAGTTATAAATAATATTATGACTGTTCGATTTTCTTTATACAATGACGGTTCTGATAACACGCAGGAATTTACTGCGGCTCAGAATACAACAAATCAATCACAAGCAATTTATCAATATAGTACTGCACCTTCGGTTACTTTAGCCGTTAGTAGTAGTAATAGTATCGGCACAAGAGCAGATACAAGATTACAGGCGGGTTCTGGTACAACTCATGTATCTTCATTTCAAACACCTGCAAGTACAAGTACGGTAACTGTAAACTATACAAATATTTCTCAAACTATTGGAACACCTGGTGCTGTAACCGATACTGACAATGTATTATATCCAGCCTACTATGATGGTACTAATATTGTATCAATGAGTCAAACTGATTTTCTAGATACATTTATTAAACCTGCAATAACAACTATGGTAAATACAACTGCAACTGGTGCTGATCAGGCAGGTACTTACACTATTTCAACTGGTACTAGTTTATCAGATCATACTAATATTTCAAGTACTGCTATATTTTTAGATACTAGAGCAAATACTGGTGCTTATACAGCCTCTGGTTTATTTGAAACTCAAGATCAACCAACAACGATTACAAGTTATTATCTACATAGAAGAAATGGTAGTAATAATATTGGTTCTTGTACTATACCTATGCACGCTGATTCAAGTGGTAATTTAAATACATATACAGACGCTGAATGGCAAACATTATTAAAAAATCAAATGCTACATACAGCTGTTTATGTTAACGGTTATAAGATACGATATGCAAGTGATACAACTTCTACTAATTTTCGAGGTACTGGTATGGCCAATACACAATTTAATGGACAGACACAATTAAATCTAGAAGCTAGTACAGATGATTATAGATCACAATTTGTTCCATCTGGTTCAACAACAACAATAGCAACTTACTATTTAAGGCCTTATTTGACATCATAAATTATGAATATACTACTGACTGGTAGTGAAGGGTTTATTGGTAAACATTTACACAATTCACTACGAGATTTACATAATGTAATTGGTTTAGACAAAAAACTTAACCAGGACATACTAAACACCGACTTACCTGATGAGGTTGATCTAGTCATACATCTGGCTGGTAGTTCGGGTGTAAGACACAGCTTAGACAATCCTCAAGAGTATTGGGAAAATAATGTCGAAGCAAGTCGTATAATCTTCAATAAATACAAAGACAAACGAATATTGTATGCCAGTTCAAGTACCGCAGCGGAACCACATATGAATCCGTATGCAGCTTCGAAATTTCTGATGGAAACAATGGCTCCTGAAAGTAGTATTGGAATGAGATTTACTACTGTCTATGGTCCTAATGCCAGAGACGATATGTTAATACCCATGATTGAAAGAAATGCTGTACAATATATAAATGTAAATCACCATAGAGATTTTATTCATGTTTACGATATAGTGTGTGCTATTAAAACAATAATGAAATCTAGTATAACAGGTGTCGTTGATGTAGGTACAGGATTCTCTATAAATCTAAATGATCTGATGACTTCTTTAGGTATGAATGTAGAAAAGAAGATCGGTAAACATTATGAAAGATTAGACAATTTGGCCAGTATAAATATACTTAAAGAACTAGGATGGAATCCTAAATATAAACTACTTGAATACTTGAGGAAAGAAAATGATTGACCCTAAAAAAATATATACTGCTCACTACATAGACAATGAGCAAAAGACTCTAGAAGTTATGCTAGGTACTGATGAAACAGGTGTGTTTGAAACTATGGTTATACCTTATGATCCTACTGAAGATAATTGTAAGGCAGTTCTTGGTGTTATCAATGAAGATAACTTAATGGAAAATACTTATACAAGAAGAAAAGCTGAAAAACAAGCGATGATAGATATTGCTGTTTCTGTTGCCAAAGAGGATAATGTAGACCTTAATCCTGTGTTAACAGAAACCTATATGAACAAATTTATATCTTCTCTGTTTAGTGATGTTGAAAATGAAGATCATTTATTCGCATTAAAACTAGCATTATTTGAAAATGAAACGATAAGAAATTCTGAAGATCAAGATTTAAAAGCACATTTGAGACAAGGTAAAACTAAGTTAGAAGTTCTTTCGGCTGCAATACAGATTGCTACTGGTAAAAAACCTGTTAAGAAAAAAAAGAAAAAAGTATCTAAATAAAATATTTCGAATACCAACCAGACCAACCTTTTTCCATTAGATGGTGCATTTGACCTAAGGTCACAATACTGTAATCAGGTTTCTCATATAGATAATCTTTAATTGAAGGACATACTTTACCGTATGTTTCATATTTTATTTCTTTAAAATAAAACTCATCACTACCTTTATTGTATTTTTCTAAATACTCTTTCTCATTCGATTTAAATTTATCCCATATATGCGATACATCACCAGTCCAAGATACGATTGAAGAATTTAACGGTGTATGAGCAGCCTCTCGCCACCAACTATCGTTTAATAATGTAAAGTTTTTTCTTATAAGGTTGGGTAGTTTACTATGTATAACAACATCTAAGTCAAAGTATAAGTTCTCACCGTCTCTAAACTTATCATACATTTGAAGTTTATTATACCAGTTATCATAGATATTATTTTCAATCACTTCAAAACTATCATACTCTAGACCAGAATAATTGTCTATCATATGTTTTAAGTTATCTATATGCCAATTAGTAAACTTATCACCAAATCTACAACAAATTATTCTCATTTAATTTCTTTAATTTCTATGCCACGCTCTCGTATTGAGTTTATTTTAAATTCAGCTTTAATAGGTATTTTGTGAATATTCCCATAATCATCTTCTACTTCTTTACCACCAAACTCATCTAGATTTATTATTTTTGCTTTTCTCATTTTCATACCAGTTCTAGGGTGGGTTTCTTGACCGGTTGTTGTAATCTTACTGCCATTACCAGCACCTATCATAATTTCTGTTTCATCTGAAACCCAACGAGGCACACCTTCTTTAGGATATCCTACACCTAAACCATAACATATTTCTTTTCTACCTTCACGAACATCATCAAATATACCTAATTTTTTAGGCCAGTAATCATCTCCGTTCATATCATTATGACTTTTATTACAACCTGTTGCAAATCCTATTTCTGCAGCTGCTCTCATAGTTAGACCTATTGATATACCTATACTACAATAAGCATTTTGCCATCTGTTTTTATCTGTATTCGGTTTTTCTGTGCCATCAGCGTTGCAATTTAAATTACTATTAGGTTCTTTTGCAACCCATAAAATATATAAACTAGCATTTGCTTGTGAATTTCGCCAAGTAGCTGGTGGTATTCTTCTATGAGTGTAACCCCAAGTATATCTAGATATTTCTTGTATGACATCTCTGTCCATAGTCCAATACACATCATAATATCCTTCGTGTTGTTTAGATGGTGAATTTTCTGCTATCCATAAAAGATAATCTTTAATTTCTTGATAGATTGCACGATTACTATCCCACTTAGAGTGATCGTAATTTCTTTGACATTTTTGTATTCGTTCAATTAAACTTCGTTCATCATCCCATCTATAAAACATATTTCTTATTTTATTTTCAATATCCATGCCAATACTCCTTTATAAAGTTCTCATTATATTTATGAATTGTTTTACCAGGTCCTGTGAAGTGTATGACCTTTATCATATCATTAGGTTTATCTAATAACATATATTCTGTATTAAATCTTCTAGTGTATTCTTTATGTAATGTTATCATTTCACTTTTATCAGCAGTATATTTACATAACCATTCAGGTGGAGTTGTGGTTACCTTCATCTTTTTTTCGTGTAGTTTCATATTGACATAATTCTGTTCACCGTAATATTTAAAATGTACATCTTTATTTCTAAAGTAATACATCTGCCAGTATTCAGGATTTAATGCGAAATCATTCCACACATAATCAAGACTGCCTGATTTAAATTTATAGAACCCACCATTGATACCTATTAATGATTTCCACCAGATACCATAGGTGACTAATTCATTATCAGAAACCGGATGGCCTATAAGATCGTCTACATTACCTGTTATAATCTGATCTATATCCATTATAATAATTTCATCACCAGGTTTTTGATTAGCAAACTGCGAACTAAAAAACTTTAATTTATGCCAGTGTAATTTTATATCACTATGTTTATTATATGGCAACACAACATCTGCTTCAACATTAGGGTTATCACTTAGACAAATAAACTCAAACGGTATACTAGTGTTTCTTTTTAGACTTCTATATAATTTAGATACATAATCAGGTGTATAAAGACCTTCAAAATATACTGTACATATTTTAATCATATCGTTCCCAAACTTTATCAAAGTCTTTACAGATTGCGTGTACTATTTTTGTATCTTTAGGTATGTGATTTTGTTTATCAAAGAAATAATGCCACTTATCATCTAACCATTGTATATCAATATTGTTAATTTCTTTCTTATATGAAAATATTGTTTCGTTATCATATCTAAACATATCAATAATATTCTGTGGATACAAACCACTTGTATCTTTTCGCAAGCTTGTCATTAGGTCTATTATATCTTTAAAGTCTCCGAAGTAATCTAAGTTAATAACATCTTCCTTTCTTGCACCTATGATACCTGTATTGATAACATCATTGTTAGGGCTATAATTACCTTCTAATAACATCGCCTGACAATTAAAATACTTGGCTGATGGACTTCTTATACTATGATTTACTTGTCTTGATTTTACTATTTGTTTATTGTTATTATAAACACAAATACCTTTCGATAAATCCCAAACATCAAAGAACACCTCATCTGTTAATGGCACAGCGTCAAAGTCTAGATATAATATCTCATCATACTTCTTAGCTAACTCTTGAAGTAAATGTATCTTATAGAAGTTAATCACTTCGTATCCTGTAAATTCAGGAAAGTCTTTTAGAAAATTGTTTTCAAAGGTTATATATTTACTATCATATTCAAACATTATAAACTCTGCCTCACAATACTCGGCATATGTTAGTTTACTTTCAACTAATCTATCATAGTGTTTTTTAAATGCATTGATGGTTACATCAGCCTTCTCTATTGTATCGTGTTTATTTTTAGAATTACCAAAATGTTCTTTAGCAGGTAAGTCAATGTATAAACTATAAATTACTCGTTTCATACTTTCCTATTATTGTAAATCTAGTGCCTCTATTATCTTTTACACTATCTGTTTTTATTATCTTTGAATTAATTGGTATTTGTTTTTCAAATTCTTTCATATTTTTTACACAATTTATATGTGTAGGTATATCAAACATATCATTTGATTGAAAAGCAAAATGAGCATTTGTATTTAACTCTAACTCATTCATAGGTTTCATATGTTCGCAAGAAGTATTAATAATTAAATCTGCATTTTCAACTCTATTCTTATGTTTGTCTAAATTAAAAACATCAGTCGTAATATAATCTACATTAGTATAGTGATTAAATAATCTATTTTTAGCAATCTTGATAACATTATCATCAACATCAATTAATGTTATTTCTTTTACATTTTTAAATGCAGGTATTAAAATACTACCGTACCACCCACCTAAGATTACTATTTCTGATTTATCATTAATAATATCTAAATTGTTAATGTGATTTATTAAATTTTCTTTAGATTTAAACTGATTAGGGCTGTATGAATCTAATAAGTCATTATTATTTCTAGACTCTGCCATAATATTTTTAAATAATTGTAGGTCTATAACCATCTAATCACCTCATTCATTTCAGGTTTATAATCATCATCTAGAACTCCCCATTTTTCTAATTCTTGTTTTCTATATCGTTTTGCATAACCAACGCTAATCATTAAAATAGGATCTTGTTTTACCCAAAATAGTCCTTTATCTTGCCATACTTTTTTATCTCGTATAAAACAAGAATTATAAGACATATCTAATTTATTTTCTAGTAGGTACATTGTTAAGTTAGCTGCAAATATTCCTACTTCAACGCAGGTAGATCCGTGTATATGCGATACATATTCTTCATACATTTGATCTGCAAAATGACCTGTATCTATTTGTCTTTGATAAAATGGGTTTGCCTTTTTACATACTCTACCGTGAAAACATATTAGATACGGATTATATTTTATGTGTTCATAAAATGGATTAGGTTCACCTTCTTGAGTTTTATCTGCTAAACCCTTTTCTACTGCCTGTTCTTCGGCGTTTATGTGATTTTTTACTGCAAGTTCCCATAGTTTATCTTTTTCTTTTTGCATATTAGGTCCATAAATATCAATTTGATATGCCATAAAGTTATTTTTTGAGGGGGTTGTTTTCCACGCTTTCCAGAGTGCGTCTTTTATTAACTCTTTAGGGGGTATTTGATCTTTATAAGTTTTGACATGATGTCTTTTAGTTTCTAATAAATCAAAAGTATTCATCTTCTTATTATCCAATCGTTAATTACTAATAAATCTAAGTCTGTTTTTTTAAATGTTCTAATTGCGTGTTGTGGTGTTTCAACAATAGGTTCTTGACAATTAAAACTTGTGTTTAATAACATAGGCACACCTGTAATTTTATAGAATTCATTTATAATATTATAAAATCTTTCGTTAAATTCTTTATTAACAGTTTGAATTCTTGCTGTACCGTCAATGTGTGTGATACCTGGTACCTTATCACTTTTTACTTTACATATTCTTGACATATAAGGACTAAGTAATCTTGTATCAAAATATTCTTGATAGTGTTCTTCTAGTACTGCAGGTGCAAACGGTCTAAAATCTTCTCTCATTTTTATTGTGCCATTTATTATATTTTTAATATCAGGATTTCTAGGGTCAGCTAAAATACTTCTATTACCTAATGCACGATTACCACTTTCAGACTTACCTTGAAACCATCCTACTATCTTACCATCAGCAATCGCTTGTGCTACTTCTTTATAATCAACTTTTTCATCTCCTTCGTATTCGTATTCTTTACCAGCGAAAGTTTCTGATTTATGTATTTTATTTTTGTTTTGAGTATATACACAATGTTGATAGGTTCCGATTGCTTGACCTTCATCACCTACTGCAGGCGGTACAAAAACATTTTCGTAATGATTTAAAAACTCTTCATTCATATATCCGTTGTATGCAACACCACCAGCAATACATAGATTATCACAAGTCTTTAATGGATAAACATATTGTTTTATTTTATCAATAGTAAATTTTTGTAAAGTAAATGCTAGGTCATCTATGTTATCTAAATTGATGTGCTTGAAATGTTTTTGTTTTTTCTCGGTAATAGGACCATCAAGTATAGTTTCAAATGTTTGATAATAGTATTCACTATATTTACCATAACCTACCTTACCCATAAGTTTACTTGCCCCTAGTGTACCGAAACCTGTAAGATTAGACATATGATTCCACAGCCAACCTATTGGTAGTTTGTCTGATAGATCAATTAAGTTTTGATCTTTGTCAAAAAATACAGTTCTATATTTTGACCCTATACCATCTATTGCTAAAATATCTGATTGTTTATAACTGGAATTTAAAAATGCATATGTGGCGTGTGATTGATGATGGTCTATATAATAGATATTACCTTTATAGTAATAATCAAATAATTTTTTAGGTTCGTAATTAAGTATCTGTTCGTGGCCGTTTAGAATTGTATCAAATAGATAATCTTTTGATTTTCTTATACCACCATATGTATATGTGAATGCTAATATATCACCTTTATTTACAAGACTGTATATATTCATTATATCATTAGTATCATTAAAAAATGTTTTTATAAATTCATCATTTAAACGATAATCTTCCTGATTAAGTATATCTGATTGATGAGCATATGCTTCAGCGTGATATGGTAGGTTGTGTTTAAATCTAGTTAGTCGCTCTCTTTGATTGTGATATGAACCATCATAAGTATTATGATCGTGTAGATTTAGTGCAACTGCAAATGGTTTAAGCATTTAGTAACCTCGCATATTTTCTCATAGGAAAGTGACCTTTAGGTTGTACCCATTCAGTACAGGTTTTACAATAACTTTCATATTTAAATAATCCAAAGTTCATCATCTTATCTATGTTGTCTTGATTCAATTCAAAAGTTTTAGATAGTTCTGAATTGTTAGCAAACTTTTTACTACAATGTACTATGTGTCTTTTCTCAAAATCAATTACAGGTACCATAGGAAAGGCTGCACACATTTTTCTATCTATCTCTTCGGCCTGTATGACATCTGTAAACTCTGGTGATCTACCATTAAATGCTTTCCACATAGTATTCTTATGATTTAGTTTTTCAACAACTTCGGGGTGATTGTCTTTATACTTAAAATAGTTTGGTGTCTCAACAACAACATTATAATTATTCATATTATTTTCAGGTACGAAGTCAAAGTTACCTAGTTTTTTTACTTCATCCTCGTACCAATCAAGTATATTATGTTCAACATAAAGTATATCTTTATCTTCTAGTATGTGTGGATATCTTTTACGAATAAATGAATTAGACAATACAGAACACACAAAGTTAGGATATTTTTTAATCTCATTTATAACATCATCTAAATTTTTGATTAGGCCAGGTTCACCACCAAGTAGATTTATTCTGACTTTATATTCTTTTAAATATTCTAGTGTCTGTTTTAGAAAGACCATATCTACTGTTAAGTTTCTCATTTCTAGAGTGTAGCTTGTACAGTAGTGGCAATCTTTATTGCAAGACATAGACATAAAAAAGTCTATCGCTAAATAATTTTCTTGTATATCAGTTAAAGTTTTCATAGTAAAATTTATTAAATGCTATCTTTATTTTTTCAGGAGACTTAAAAGATACTTCTTCAATATACTCTGGTGTCTCATAAGTTTTTTCTATAATGTAATCGTAAATATCTTCAGTTTCTTTATCCTTTAAACTTTCATCAAATACATCTTCACCGATTAGTTTCTTTATACTACTAATCAATACAGCACACTTCTTGAAATTGTCTAATTCATTCATACTGTAGCCATTATAATATTACAAGTATTATATATTTCCTCATCTGTTATAAAAGGATCAATCGGTAGTGTGAGTATTGTATCACATACTAATTGAGTATTTGTAATATCATCTTTTCTATGCGATATGTTTTTGTACATAGGTAGTTCAGAAAGAGGTGTGTCGTAATGTACCTTTGCTTCTAATCTGTCTTTTAGTTTATCTCTGGTTTCTTTATCGTTGAGTCTAATAATATATTTGTGATAGTTATGATTTAAATTAATATTGGTCTCTTGAATTATTACTAAATCTTTTAACAACTTATTGTATTTTCTTGCTACTTCTTGCCTTTTGATTCGATACTCTTCTAGTTTTGTTAGTCTATAATTTATGATTACAGCATTCATTAATAACATTTTAGAATTATATCCTAGTATTTCATTCTCACCATGTTTTCTTAGTTTTCTAATTGTGTTTGCTATTTCTTCATCATCTGTAAGTATAGCGCCACCACCTGCAATACCAGACACAACTTTGTTTGCGTTGAAACTTAGTGTACTAATATCACCTATTGTACCAGCCTTGACACCATTTAAACTAGAACCTAATCCTTGACAAGAATCCTCTATAAAGTGAATATCTTTACAAAACTCCTTTATCTTAATTGTATCTGACATATTACCAAATAGATGAGGATAGATAATTGCTTTAGTTTTATTCGAATACATTTTCTTAATACTATCTAACGACATATGATAAGACGAAATATCAATATCACAAAATACAGGTACTGCACCTATCATAGAGATACAAGAGGCGGTAGATATCCAAGAAAAATTACTTACTAGAACCTCATCACCTGGCTTGATACCTAGACTAATTAATGCAAATTGTAAAGCGTCTGTGCCATTGTTAACTGCAACTGCATACTTTCTGCTAGTATGAAATTTATTCAGAATACTTTTTTCAAGAAACTCAACATTAGTTTCTTGTTCTTTTTGCATAGTATCATCAAAAAGTTTTAAATATTTTTCTTTGTTTAAAATGTAATCTTTATGCCAACTGTCCATGTAAGTACTCCGCTATTTTTTTATGACCATCACCGTTAGGGTGATAATCATATCCACCAATTATAAGTTCTACTTTATTGTGTTGCTCAGGAAATGTCATCAATGTTTTTTGTTCAACAGCAAATCCATTAATACGCCGATGTATAGGCCAGCCTAAGAAGTTTTCTGTATCTATATACTTTTCGTAGTCTACTATTTTTTTTAGAAGGTATTTTCTATCTTCGTGCATATTATCTAAAATAGGTTCATATGCATATCTAGCTACAAAATCAGGATTACCTTCATTTTCACTTCTTTCAAAATCTGTTTTCATAAGACCATTTAAAAAACCATCAAAAGGTGTCAACATCTGAAATTGTTTATAGGGTATATCGTGTGATTTACATAACGAATCAAAACTAACATACCTTCTTAAATGATCTAACATCCAGTAAAATACATTACCGTCTTTACCTTGTCTTTTATTTCGCCAGATCATATTACTATTATGTTTATCTTTATAAGAAAATACTCTAGGTATAAACTTACCGTGTTCTTCCCAATCATCTCTTTGCACCTGCGACCAGGCAGCTATAACTAAACCAATTTCTTCTTTTGGTGTTCTAATAATTTCTTCCAATAATGTACTGTAAATATAATTATTTCCTGCACCACAGGCACCTAAATTGACCACATCTAAGTTTAACTTTTCTCCTAACAGTTCAGGCCATTTAGGAAACGAACAATCATAATCTGGTTGTGATTGAGACCAAAAGTTTTTATCGGTAAAACTACAACCACTTACTATTAACTTTTTCTTTGTCATAAATTTCTTTTATTACTCCAATAAGTATAGCACTACTATTCTTAAAGAGTTTCATTGTTGGTACAGGTCTTTGATAATAAACAGGACCACCATCTTTAATATTCTTATCTCTTAAATATATTATATCTTTTCCCAACCATTTACACTCTTGTATCAGTCTAGGTGCTGGATCAAAATAGTTTTTGGTATAAACATATGTATCAAACAGGCCTAAAAGATTTCTCACAGGTGCAAATATGTGATTATGTTTTGGATTAATATATTTTTCCTCATAAGCTATTATAACAGAATTTGGGTAAAAGTCAATATGTTTCTCAACTTCAGCATAATATTCTTTATTGGTACCTAAGAATAGATACTTGTATTTTACATTTTCTATAACTGGTTTGTATATACTAAAATTAATCATTTTTTCAAAGTATTGTCCGTCACCATCTGGATAAACAATATCATCATATAGATCGTATACCATTCCCACACTAAAATATAAAAGTGCTAAAGGGTATTCTTTTGGATGATTTTCAGAATAAACTGATATAAGATCCTTAGAAACCAATGATCTTATTGTGAGTAATTGATCTTTGGTATAATCAGATTTGTTTAAATATGGCAGAGTTAACATACTTCTACCCATTATTAAACAGATATCGTTTTGTTCTGGTATATAATAATCAAAAACTACATTCTCATAAACGATATATTTCTCATTTATTGATTCTATATAATCTTTTTGTTTTGATTTTGGGTGGGTTATAACTACAACTTGACTTGCTATGCCAATTGAATTTAGATAATTGCAATATTCATAACTATAACAAAACAGACCATCAGCTGGTCGGCTGGTACATAATATATTAATCATAACACTATTTATAACATATAAATAACTATATGAAGTACTATATTACTGGCACTCGCAGAGGTTTAGGTGAGGCGTTGAAATTAAAATGGACTGATCAATGTGTAGATACATTGGAAGAATGTGATATATTTATCAACTGCAAACACGATGGTTTCAGTCAAGTGAAACTATTATACAAGGCCGCAAAATTAGGTAAAAAAATTATCAACATTGGTTCATCAGGAAGTGATTGGACAAAAGGTCACAAAAAATTCTACAAATACGGCATAGAGAAAAAAACTCTAAGAGATGTTAACGACCAATTATTTTGGGAAGACATTGACACCTGCATAATTAATTTTGGTTATTTCGATACACCTAGAACTGAAAACTATGATGGTAAAAAAATGTCATTACAATACTGTATATCAATTATAGAATGGGTGCTTCAGCAAGAGCATAAAGTGAAAGAAATTACGGTATGTCCATAGATATTGAACGAATATTATTAGAAATGCAAATACTACCTGAATATAAGACTCAGTTAGCATTACAGAAAGCACCTGGCTCTAAACTATCAGGTGAAGGTACACTATCTGATCTAGATGATGTAACCGAAAATATGTTTACTGAATTTATTTACAATATGAAATATACAAATTCTATTTTAAAAGAACATAATGTTTATAGAGCTAGACTTATGAAATTAAAACCTAGAACTAATTATACCTATCATCAAGATTACACTAAACGATTTCACATACCACTTATTACAAATGATAAATGTTTTTTTGTAATTGATGACAAAGTTATTAGGTATCCTGCAGATGGTAATTATCATATTGTAGATACAACTAAATTTCATACAGCAATAAATGGTTCTATTGAAGATAGAATACACATTATAGGATGTATTGATGAATAGAGGATATAAATCATTTTATAAAGATTATTGGGGTATTGATCTGATTAATAAAAAAGTAGATATTAAACTTGATATACCATCTCAAGGTTGGCAGGATTTGATTGATGATTTTAAAGAATATAAAAAAGTAGAGGTTCATTTATCAGGAGGAATGGATTCACAATTTTTGTGTCTAATGATGAAGCGATTTGACATACCGTTTCACGCCACAACTTTTAGATACAATAATAATTTAAATGAACATGAAGTTAATGAGGCTAAAAAATTTACTAAAGAACACGATATAAAACATTATATAAAAGATTTTAATATAATAGATTTCTTTGATAGTGGAGAATTTGAAATATTTGCGGACTATGTACAATGTTCTTCTCCTCAATATTCTGTTTTTTTTAAAAATCAAAAAGAAACAAATGCTGATGTTATACTTTGTGATGGTCACCCACCATGCATATTATCAGATAGTATTGATGAAGCCCACAATGATAATGAGGAAGAATGTACACAATGGATAGGAAATAAAATTTATCCAGCATTAGTATATGGTACTGATAATGATACTAACTCACAATTAAGATTTGCTGAAAAAATTAAACAACCAATTATATCTAATTTAGCATTATATTCTCCTCAAATATTTATTGAGTCTTGTCAAAGAGTACAACAAGAACAAATAAATTTTAGAAAAGAAAATAAAAAAGATTGGTTGTGGTATGTCAGTAAGGATAAAATATATAAAGCCGCATATGATTTACAGATTCCATATTTAGAATCTAAAACAGGTTTTGAAAAAGTAAAAAAATATTATAAAAAAAAGTACAACAAAAGTTTTAATGATTTATTTAGAAAACCTTTAGAGAAAAGACATCCTAATAGAAATATAGATACTACAATAGGAAATTTAGTTAATGATTTATAAAATAGATTTTGAAACAATCAGTAAAGTTTGGCGTGAAAATTTATGGACACATGGTGATAGTGCTAATAAAAGATATAATAAGATAAAGATAAATGGTAAATTTGATGAAGAGTTAGCTAAAAAAACTACATTTTATTGGGCGTATAAACTTGATGATAATATAGTAGGTGTTAATTCTGGTTATATATCGTGTGATAACTATTATAGAAGTCGAGGACTTTGGGTTGATACTAAATTTAGAGGGGCTGGATTTGCAAAGACTTTACTTGATATTGTAATTGCAGAAAGTATATTTTGGAATTGTAAATATGTTTGGTCTTACCCTAGAGAAGAAACTTTAGGAGTTTATGAAAGTATGGGTTTTAAAAAGCAAGGACAATTTGAAGTGGCCTCTTACGGATTTAATTGTATAGCAGTAAAAGAAAATGTTTAAAGAACTAAAACTAAATTATAATATACCTCAATTAAACGAGGTGTCTAAGTACTTAGACGGGGTTAAAGATTGGGCAAAACTAGGCTCATCACACTACTGCTTATCATTAAGAGGATATAGTAATGATATATTTGATTATAATAGTATGGAACCTAATACTTGGTCATATGATCCTATTTTGAAACAGGATGTTTTTGACGCCAAAAATAAAAGACTTGAAGAGAATTTACAATGGACCGAATTGTACTATTCAGAAATAATGAAACCTATTAAAGAAATGTTAGATCAGTTTTCTTGTAAATTTGAAAGAGTCAGAATTGCAAAACTTGTACCTGAAGGTGTTGTTAGAAAGCATACAGATAAGATTGACCCAAATTTAGGCGTAGACATAGGAAATAATCTTAGAATACATTTACCCATTAGAACTAATAATCTATGTAAGTTTATATTATGGGATAAAAATGATGTTAAACATACATTTATACCAGAAATCAATAAGTTTTATTTTACAGATTGTAGGTACGCTCATGGAGTAGAAAATTTAAGTGAAGAAAATAGATATCACCTTTTGATAGATTGCTATATTAACGAGGATATAAAAAATGCAATTAGCGACTGAAAAGGATTTTGATAAAGTGATGAGTATATTTAGGATTTATCCAGATATATTTCCACACATAGTTTCTGACTACTACAAAAACGAAGATTATATAAGACTTTGTTTAAAACAAAAAGACTATAAGTTATTACTGATGGATGATGTTGTAATCACTTTTAGAATATACAAAACTAAATACTCCCAAGGTAATGTTCAATTACAACCAGGAGATTGTATATTACATCAGATAGCTGCAAAAAATCAAGGTGATGGTTCTGCTACTAAAGTTGAACGATACTTTCTAGATAATATAAACACTAGAGTTTTTTTATCAGTACCTAAACATCTACCAAGAACTAAAAACTTTCATATAAAGAATGGATTTAAAATAGTTGGTTGGACAAATTGGAATACATGGGATAGTTTAGCAGAGATTTCTTTACAAATGCCTGAAACAGAAAGAGGAGATGTTTTTTTATATGAAGTATAATCATCACATAATAGATATAAAGTTTGATGATGTGTCGTTTCTCACCGATATGGTTAAATGTGAAGATGTATTAATAACAGGATGTATTGAAAATAATATAACTGTAATCAATAAATTTTTTCACGAATTTGAAAATACAAAAGGATATACTGGCGTTATTTGTTTAGCAGAAAGTCATATAAGCATACACACTTGGCCTGAAAATATGTCTCTATGTTTAGATGTTTTTATATGTGATAACGATAAATCAAATAACTTTGTTAAGTATATTGAAAAAAATATTAACTTTAAAGAATATGACCATAGAATTATTAAAAGAACATAGTAAGTTTCAAGAGATAGTTGTAACCGAAGATAACGGTATTAGAAGTTTATACCTTGATGGTGATTTACAATTTAATGATACTAATGAAAAATATTTTCATAATGCATTTATAGATAACTTAGAAAATTACTCTAGTATTAAAGATACTAATGTTTGCATTATAGGTGGGGGTGATGGTGGCTGTGTTAGAAATTTACTATCTAAAAAACCTAAGTCTATAACTTTAATAGAGATAGATTCAAAGGTTATAGATGTTTCTATTAAATATTTTCCTAATCTAAATGATAATGGTAATGTATTTAAAAAAGTTAATGTTGTTAATCAAAACGCCTTTGACTATTTTAAAAAATCTACAAGTTTTAATTCTGTATTGTTTGATGTTACCGTTCCAGAAGATGTTTCGTTATCTAAAAGTTTATTTTCATATGACTTTTTTAAATCGTTAAATACAAAATATGTAAACTTTTTTATATCACATAATACGATTAATAATTTTGACTATCATTTGTTTAGATTATTTAAAGACTATAAAACTTATAATATATTTGTTCCTGGATATACAAACAATAGTCTTATAGGAGTGGTGGCAAAATTATGACAATATTGTTAGTTGGTGGTGATAGTTGGACTGATCCTAATTTAGTAAAAGATAATTGGGCGGAACAGTTAGTTAATGAAACTGATATGTTATTAATAAATAAAGCAAAAGTGGGTTATGGAAATCAGGCTATTTTTGAAACTTTAATTGAAGAGATACAGAAACATAAGGGCAAAATAAAACAGTTAATTGTGTGTTGGTCTGCAAGTGATAGATATGATATTGAAGTTTATAATAACTATTTAATGTATCACGGATATTCTTTTAAAGATGAAAACACGCCAGCTGAAACCATAGTTCCTTGTTATGCACCTAATGTTTCAAATATGTATAATGTCTTAGATAAACAATTTACAGATGTAGATAATATGTTAGAAGTTTTTATTAATAAAACATTAAGATATGCTTGGCTTCTAGAACAGATATGTGATAAGGAAGGAATACCTATAATACAGTTTAATGGTATAGATTATATTTTTGAATCAAAACATTATAAATTATATGGTAAAAAATTAGATAAAAATATTAAAAATAAAGTAGTAGATATTATAAAAAAATCAAAGTATAAAATAAAAACATATCTAGGATTAGATACAGTTTGGTGTTGGGATGAAGAATTGAGAAAACTCGAAAAAGATGAAGATATTTCTAGATATCGAGTAGGTTATAATCGATCAAGTAATTGGTATATGTGGAATACAGGTAAATTAAACTTTGACTGGCACCCAAATAAACTAGGACACACAGTAATAAAAGATATAATTAAAAATAAAATCTCTTATAAATAGTATTATGACAACACCTACAGGCGCAATTAGTTTTAATGATTTACAATCAGAGTTTGGCGGATCAAACCCAATCTCGTTAAATGAGATGTATTCAGGTGGATCTGCTTTAGGGGCACCTCTCGCAAATGTACCATCAAGTGGTGCAATCTCAATGTCTCAATTACAAAATATTGATAAAAGAGATGGTAATGGTGATAGAATAAATATTGCTAGTGGAGTTCCTAATTCAACTCATGTTATTTTCACAACTTCTGGCGATTGTTTTTCATCTACATCAGCCACACCTGCTTTGACTTTAAGTGGAAGTAGAACAGGTGCTACAACATTAGTTATAAATCACGGAGTGTATGGCAAAAGTGGTAACGGTGCTAATGGACAACCTGTTACCTATTCAGATAATGGGAATGCAGCTCCAACTGGTACTGCAGGTAATGGCGACGCTGGTGGTACAGCAATTTCACTAGGCTCTCCTGTTCATGTAGATAATAATTCAACTGTATATGGCGGTTCAGGTGGCGGTGGCGGAGGTTCTGCTTTCGGGGCTAATATTACAGGTGCAATAAGTAATGGTATAACTTGTACATCATCAACAATTAAAGGTATTACAACAAATACTAATGGAAATACTGCCTTTACAATAGGTACTGGTGGTGCTGGCGGCGGTGGCGGTAATCAAGCAAATAATAACGCTGATGGTGCTGGCGGCAGTGCTGGTGGCGGAGGTCATACAACAAACTTTGCAAGTGGTAATCAGTCAGTAACCACTTCTGGTACACAATGTTCTTCAAATGGTTCATATTTTGATGGTAGAATAGTAAAATTAGTTTCAAATCAAGGTAACTTTAGTAATACTGTTGGTGCTAATGGCGGAAGTAATGGCGGTTCTGGTAGTAGTACAAATGCAACATCTGGTAATATAGGTTTTCCTGGTGTTAATGCTAATGGTGTTAATGTTAGTAGTCTGCCAGTAAGTTCTAACGGAGATGGTGCTTCAGGCGGTGGCGCTGGTAATTCATTTTCTGGATATAACACATATAATCAGACGGTACATGGTATCGGTTCTACATCAGGAATAACAGGAGGTAATTTTTCATAATGGCTATAACTTGGGAAGTAAAAGAGTCTGACGAAAACGGGACTTTAATAGAATATTCAGACGGCACACATACTTGTTATACAAGAATGGGTGAAACATTTACTAGTTTAAAAACTTCAGGCAACTTAGAGTATGACGACATTGATAAATGGTTAGTTAGAAACAATGATATAATCTTAAAAATGTTTGCAGAACAAGAAGATGATGACTTTAAGGATGAAGGTGTTTTTGAGCTATGAAACTAGATTCAGAATTTTATCCTGATCAACCCGAAGCCAAGTTGAGATACCTAGAAAAGGAACTTACTAAAAGAATACAGTATAAAGAAAAAGGTAGGTCTTTAAAACACACGCAGACCTGGGAATTTAACGATATAAATATTCAAGCAACACACACTAATTCAGATGATAAATTTACTGTATTATTTTGTGAGTATGGTCAGGTAACTATTAATGATGTACTGTCTTTAAATACATCCGATATATTAATATGTAAACAATTAAGTAAAGATTATGTAATTAAAAATATGTACTTTGAAAGCGGAAGTAAAATTTATGCCTTTATATAAAAAAATAGATGATGGTCAAGAATCTACAATAAATGAACCATTATTAGAAAAGACAATAGAAAAAGCAACTGGTGGTAATGTTAGAACCAGTGGTACTAGACTAGTACAAAAAAATATTGTGGTAAGATGTCTACCTAACATATACTACAACACTATTGCTGAAGGCGAGGGACCTATATTTAATAATAGTGCTGTGCCTGAATATTGCAGAACTAATTTATCGGTTCAAGTTATTTGGAATAATGGTATTGCTTGGAAATTAGATAATGGCCAAGAAGTGAGTTTACCTTCTGGTGCATATCAAACTCTTAATGATAAAAATAATTTTGTTATAAAATATAGAAATGAAATATGTACTACTACTACGGGAACGCCTTTAGATAATATTACATATGATGGTGAAGAAATATATTTTCCTGGCGAGTCTCTATACCAAGATAAAGCTGCAAACTTTAACGGTGGGTTTTATTTCTTCTTAGGCATTATTCACGATATTACATATTCAGCACAGACTTGGTATCCTAGAATTGTTAATCACTATACATCTATGGGATCTCGTACTGCAACGATAGTTAAAGATGATAATGCTATACAACATTTTTTATTTGTTTCTTCAGGAACTTTAAATGTTAGTGAAGGTATTAAACAAAGAAACTTTAAAAAAGAATCTTGTCTGTTATTACGAAAAGGTAAGACTTATACAATATCACAGGTTGGTGATGAAATGATGAATGTTTATGAATTTAAATCTGTTAAGAAAGCCCCTACTAACTAAAAGAGGTCTAGATAATGTTAAATTAGCAGGCCGAGAAGCGTGGGAGTCTGCCCTTTTTCAAATTACAGTATATACTCTTGCAATATTATTTCTAGTATTCTATCCAATAAACTATTGGGTTGCACCTTTTACTTCACTAGCAGTTTCACTTACTATGGGATTTGCAATCGGCATATTCTTACATAGAGGATTTGTACATAGTCAGTTTCAAACCTATTCGTGGTTACAAAAACCTGCCTTGTTTATTGCAAGTATGGTAATGTTTACTACATCTATTCGTTGGTCTTTTGCTCATATGTATCATCACAAATTTGTTGATACAGACCAAGACCCACACAATCCTATGAGTATCGGCCTTATCGGTTCTGCCTTTCCTATCTTCTGGAATAAATTTCCAGTATCTATGAAAGATATGTTAAGACTAAGAAAACATTTTAAAGACCCATATCATAAGTTTATGGAAAGATATTTCGCATATGTTGTGATTGCATTTTATGGTTCACTTGCATTGATAAGTTTTGAATTCTTTGTTTACTTTATATTAGGTTGTGCATTAACAAATATATTTGTTGCATTAGTAAATCAACTTCACGCTTGGGGCAATCCTGAAGGTATCTGGTGGTCATTGATATCAGGTGGTGAGGGATTTCATAATCAACATCACGCTAACATGAGAGACTATAAAGATGGTAGTCCGTTCTTATGGTTTATAAAATTGGTGAAAAAGAATGACTGAAAAAGAAAGAATGAAGGCATTAATTAGAAGTGGTTTACACGATCCTAAAAATGACTGGAAACTGTTTCAGGTAGAAGAAAACTGGCGGGCTAAACCTAATGAATCTAAAGAAACAGATATTGACTATAAACAAATAGTAAAAGATTTAAAAGCACAAGACCCTACTCAATGTGAATTTTTTAGAAGTGAGTGGAAATATAATGAGAGTGCTGTTGAAATCAAAAATGATAAAGACTATATAAAAGTACTAGAAGGTATGGTCGAACAGTTAAGAGACGAAACTAATTATATGGCTGAAGAATGGTATTGGAAATGGATACCTGAAAGACTAAAATATAAACTACTATCTGAAGAACAAAAACACGAATTAGATTTATTGAGAGATGAAAACTCTGAATTGAAATCAAAGAACATTCACTATCTAAAAAATATTGCTAGATGGCGAAAGGTTGCAAGACATTTAAAAGAAATTATATACACATTAGATTATGAAACAAATAATACTCCACACAGGAAGGTGCGGATCAACAAAACTCTGGGCGATACTTGATAGATATTATCGTGCTAAATATAGTAATGATAATACCGAAGGTTCAATAAAGAAATTAAATAGACGATATAATCTTTTAGAAGATAAGTATTTTGGTTTATTTGAGTTTTACAACCCTAGATTTAGTGAAATGAGAGTTAAGTATCCTCATTTAACTATACGAGTTAAACAAGTAGATGGCCTATACCCTGGGCATAATATCTCACCTGAACAGGATAAACTGTGGACTGATTTAAGATTTGAGGCATGGGACTATGTACATCATATTACTTGCGATCACTTTAATAAAAGTTATCTTATAAAGTATCCTCCGTTCTCACCTACATATGAAGAAGAACGAGCATATCACGAAGGTAGAATGAAACTTGAAGATTTTAAATACAATATGCCACCTACTGATGGTACTGATTTTATAGTATTACGAAGAAGAAACAAAATTGAACAAGGTATATCAAGATGGTTGACACAAAAAACTAATCTATATTTTTCTGAACGAGAACGAGATAAGACTGAACTAGTCAAAAGAACAAAAAAAATATATAAGAAAAGGCTATCATTTAAAGTACCAGCGTGGGCAGAACATACCGGTGTTATTTTAATTGATAAATTGATGGATGGATTAGTAGATAACTTAAAGAAAGTATCTACAAATATACGAGAAATATATTATGAAGATATAGAAAATCTAGAACCTTACGAAGTTTTAGAATTTATGGGTATAACTGACTATGAAAAGTATTTAGATAAGAATTTTACTATACCATTTATTAAAACCTGGACAAGATAAAGGTTATAAATAGTATAAAAGGATAGATATGGCAACGATAGCAAACTTAACAATAGATCAAGGTGCAAACTTTTCTGCAACGATTAACTTAAATAATCTAGACGCAACTGATTTTAGTTTGTCAGGTTATTCAGTAAAGTCGCAAATGGCAAGATCATATGCAAGTGCAACAAAAACTGATATAACTGCAACTATTAATAATGCTGCTACTGGCGAAATCATTTTGAGTTTAACACACACACAAACTGGTTCTCTTACTTCAGGTCGTTATGTGTATGATGTTGAAATTACTCAAACTTCTAGTGGCACTAAAACTAGAGTTATTGAAGGCCAGATAACAGTCTACCCACAGGTAACTAGTACATAAAGGTATAAATATAGATATGACAATCGTAGCTTCAATCGGATCAAACTCTCAAGGTAGAAATCAGGTAACAGTTAAGGCGGGTGCTCAGGCTGCAACCACACTTTCTGCATTATCAGATGTAGATACAAGTTCGGTTGCTGATGGATCTATATTAATGTTTAACAGTACAACAAACAAATTTACAACCACTAACAGTATTGAACCTACTTCAGGCGGTACTATAACAATTAACGGTGGTAATTTCTAGGAGAGATAAATGGCGACGGTATTAAAAATTAAACGATCTACTGCCAGTGGTACTTCTGCCCCAGGTTCACTTGCCGCAGGAGAGTTAGCAGTAACCTACGGAGGCGGTACTTCAGGTAATACAGGTGGAAGACTAATGATCGGTGACGCAACCGGTTCAAATGTATTAGTAATAGGTGGTAAATATTTTGCTGATCTAAACGATCACACATTAGGTTCATTAACTGCAAGTTCTGCTGTTCTTGTTGACGCTAATAGTGCTATTAGTACAATGAAAATTGGTAATAGTACAACTGTTGGTGGTTCAATAGAATTACAAGAAGGCACTAACAACGGTGCTCATTCAATTTCATTAAAGGCACCGAACTCTGTCGCTGCTGATAAAGTATTCACACTACCAGGTGCTGACGGTTCTTCTGGTCAACCTTTAATTACAGATGGTTCTGGTGTTCTTTCTTTCGGTACAATTTCAACGGCACTTAATATTGCTGCTGACTCTGGTTCAACTGATCCAGTTAGTACTGAAGAAACAATTACTTTTGCTGGTGGTACAGGTATAGATACAACTGTTTCTAACAATCAGATTTCAACTGCAATCGACTCGACTGTGGTTACAAAAACAGGTACTCACACACTTACAAATAAAACACTTGCAAGTCCTGTGTTCACTACACAATTTAATATTGGTTCTGCTGTAATTACAGAAGCAGAATTAGAAATGATTGATGGCATTACTGCTGGTACTGCTGCTGCAAACAAAGCACTTGTTGTTGACTCTGCATTAGATATTGCAGGTATCAGAAACATAGGTAATACAGGAACAATTATTACTGGTGGTATTATAACTGCCGCTGGATTTACAATCGGTTCTGCTACTATGGTAGAAGCAGACCTTGAGCAAGTAGAAGATATTACTGCAGGTACTGCTGCTGCAAACAAAGCATTGGTTGTTGACGGCAACAAAGATATTGCAACACTAAGAAATATAACTTCAAATGGTGCCTTTCAGGCTGCCTCTGGTACATTTACTGGTAACATTGTAATCGGCAACGGTTCATACATTGGTGCTACTAGTGATACAGACGCTATTCAAATTGAAGGTGACGGTGATGTTGTATTCAGTCAAGATGTATTAGTAAGTGGTACTCATACAGTAACCGGTGCAACCGTATTAAATGGTTCGGCTACACTAGGGGATGCCTCTGGTGATGTAATTACTGTAACCGGTACTGCTGGTTTCACACAGGCCGCAACATTCAACGGAGGACTTAATGTTGCTGCTGGTCAAACGATTGACTTCAATGCAAACAGATTAACCGAAGTTGCTGATCCTTCACAGGCACAAGACGCTGCTACAAAGGCATATGTTGACGCTGTTAAATCAGGATTAAATGTTAAAGATTCAGTTAAGGTTGCCAGTTCGGCTGCCCTTGCTGCTTCAACTTATTCAAATGGTTCAAGTGGTGTTGGTGCTACATTAACTGCAAACGCAAACGGCGTTCTTTCTATTGATGGAGTAAACTCTGGTCTTGCAAGTAAAAGAGTTTTAATTAAAGATCAAACAGACGCTGCTCATAATGGTATCTATACAGTAACCAACGCTGGTTCTGGTTCAGCCGCTTTCGTACTGACAAGAGCAACTGACGCTGATACAGGTGCCGAGTTAACTGGTGGTACTTTTGTATTCGCTGAAGAGGGTACTGCAAATGCTGATAACGGTTTTGTATTTACTCACCAAGGTACTCCTACTATGGGAACAACGAATTTAACTGTATCACAATTCTCTGGTGCTGGTCAAATTACTGCTGGTTCTGCATTAACAAAAACTGGTAATACTTTAAATGTTGGTGTTGATGATAGTTCGATAGAAGTGAATTCAGACGCATTAAGAGTTAAGGCAACTGGTATTACAAATGCTATGTTGGCAGGTAGTATTGATCTAACTGCAAAAGTGACCGGGATACTTCCCGTTGCAAACGGTGGTACTGGTGCTTCTAGTTTAACTGCAAATAGAATGTTAATGGCAAATGGTACTGGTGCAATAACTGTACTCGCTGCTGGAACTGCTGGTCAAGTAATGACTTCAAACGGTGGTAGTGCTCCTGCGTTTGGTGATATTGATGGAGGCACATATTAATAATTAAGAAAGTGAATTTATAATGGCAAAATTTGATGACGCCCAAACAATAACAGGTGAAGTAAATATAAATTATGTTCTAACTGCTTACTCAAAAAAACTTACAAGTATTATGGGTGAGAATATTTTATTACAGGCAAAGTTATCTGAAGTAGAAGAACAGAATAATAATTTAACAAACGAATTAACAAGATTAAACACTAAGGTAAATAATGGCAACAGTAATAAAACCAAAAAAAAGTGAAACAGCAAATAGTGTCCCAACTACAAGTAATATAGTCGTTGGAGAAATGGCAGTAAATACTGCTGATAAGAAGATTTATATTAGAGATTCTAATGACGCTATTGTTGCCGTGGGTAGTGCGGCTGCTGGGGCAACTGCAAATGCGGTTACTAAACAATATATTTTAACTGGCACTACTAACAATGATACTGAAACAGAAATCTTTGTAGGTGGTGTTTCTAATGCTAGAGTGGGTGTTGCAGCTAATTCAACTATAATGTATAGTGTTGATGTTGTTGCAAGAAGAACTGACTCAGATGGGATTGGTGCTGGTTATCACTTTAAAGGTGTTATAGATAATAATGCTGGCACGGTTGCTGATGTCGGTACTTTATACGAGATTATAGTTAGTGAAGATAATACTGCTTTATTGGCAGATGTTGGTGCTGACGCAACAAATGATACAATTTATGTTAAGGTTACAGGTATTGCTTCTCACACTTATAGGTGGGTTGCTACTTTAACTACAACGGAGGCGAAAGAATAGAATGGCAAGAACTAGAAGTTTTACCGTTGACGGTTCAACAGGTAAGGCAAAAATTGATGTAATTAATGACGCTGATTTAACCACAACTGGTGCTTCAGGTGATTTAATTTTAATGGCAGATGTTTCTGATTCAAACAATGTCAAGAAAATAACTATTGCAAACGCAGCACTTGCTGGACCTACTGGGCCTACTGGACCTGGTGGACCTGCTGGACCTGCTGGACCCGCTGGACCCACTGGACCTGGTGGATCTGCTGGACCTACTGGGCCTACTGGACCAGATGGACCTGATGGGGGCACTGGACCTACTGGACCTGCTGGACCTGCTGGACCTGCTGGACCTAACGGACCTACTGGAGGTACAGGACCAACTGGAGGTACAGGACCAACTGGAGGTACAGGACCAACTGGACCTACTGGGCCAACTGGTGGTTTCTCAACGAACTCAAACGGTCAAGTTAACTCACTAGGTGTTGG
>TARA_R110002074_G_scaffold7401_1_pt1 | contig 55029 bp, 44 predicted proteins | sample TARA_R110002074 | Tara Oceans TARA_R110002074 (sample SAMEA4397215) | marine metagenome | biome: Polar Biome; feature: [MIX] marine epipelagic wind mixed layer (ENVO:01000061); material: water (ENVO:00002006), including particulate matter (ENVO:01000060) such as... | depth 10-100 m
CCTGCCTCCGGCAGGCAGGCCTTCAACACGGCGGGCAGGCGTCTCCTCTATGACTAACACTCCTTCCAAACACGAGTAGCATCAGGTCTTAAACCTGTCATTAAACTTGCTCGCGAAGGTGCACAAACTGCTACTTGTGCGAATGTTTGTCTAAAGGTCATGCCTTCAGCAGCGAATTGGTCAATGTTCGGGGTAATGGCTGTAGAGTCTCCATAAGCACCCAAAGTAGGGCGAAGGTCATCAATAGATATAAACAGAATGTTGGGCTTTACACTATCTTTCTTGGGGGTGCTACAACTACATATGGTTAGAAGTGGAAATATGAGTAACCAACATAAGGAGTAATTTTTTTCATTGCTTTTACTGTATTAATTACACTAGAAATGGTGGTATGTCCGTTCTGAATAAACAGTCGTTTAGTGATGTTTAATTTTTGTTGGCAGTTGGTTCTATTCTTCGTCTACCATTTCTATAGATAAGTCGTCATTAAACACAACACCATTTGTTAATTGAGGAGAACAGTACATGCCAAAATGTGCTTGTGACAATCTGTTCGTAGTTTCACTAATTTTTGCATGTGAAACTAATTCCCCATTTTGCCAAACTTTTGCATAACCTCCACTTCTTAAATCTAAATATACTTTGAGTTCGACCCATTCTTTTTGAGGGTAAGTAATGCTTGAAGTTTGAAATTCATGTTCTTGTTCATTTTGCTGTGGTACATTCTGTAGATGTACGTAACCATCATGAGATAAATTCACCAATATTGTTCTATCCCAATTGTCAGACTCGTCATTGGTGAATGTAGCGAAGCTAAACCAATCATCTTCACCTCCAGTTGTGCTTGCTTGCAAATCGATATCTAGCCATACCCAAAACGTTATGTAAGTTGGGGAAACAAACGAGCCACCTGATGTCTTTTGAAGTTGAATAGTAGGATATCCTCTATGGTTATTATTTTCAGTAATAGAAGGTGGGTTCGCTTCATCAATCCATGCTTTATGGGCATAGGTTCCGCTATGAACAATTGAATCTGATAGTTCGTGGAAAGTTGTTCCCAAATGTCCTTGCGGTGTTATATAAAATTCTGAAAAATCAGCTATAGTTTCAAAGGAGCTATTAAACAGTTGTACCTCATTGCTAGTAGGTTTGGTAGAATCTTTATGACAAGAGTTTGAAAATATGCCAACTAAAAATATTAATACATTTATTCCAATCATTTTTTTCATAGGTATGTTTCTCATTACGAACAACGTTTGGTTTCAATTTTAGTTGTTTCTGCAAGGCCACAGTATATTAGTGCCATTGTAGTGCTTTAGTTATTTTTTTAGGGTTTTAGTTCGTTTCTTCATCCATTTCATGATAAAATAGACTACACATATAACCGCAATAAAGATAATGGTTGATAGTATTTCCCATGTGCTTAAACTGGTAAGCAACCAGAGAATAGACACAATACCAATACAAGGAATAATCAATCCGCCTGGCACTTTAAATGTCTTTTCAGTTGTTTCTTGTATTTTACTTCTCATTTTAATAGTGGCAATAATAACCAACAGGTAAATGAGTAATATGGCGGCACTTGCCAATATGGCCAACTGGCGAAAACCACCAGATATAGAAAAAATAAAAATTAGTCCCGCAAAACAGATGATAGACCAATAGGGTGTGGCATATTTTTTATGAATTTCACCCAGAAATTTCGGAAACAAACCATCATTGGCACCAGCATATAATACACGTGGTGTATTTAAGACATCGGTGCTAACTGAGCCAAAAGTAGAAATTGCTGCAGCAACTAATAGTAGTGTACTTCCTACGATACCAACAATACTTTGCGCAACCGCTGCTAATGGAGCTTCTTTAACTGAAAGCAATCGTGGTCCTAAAATCCCTTGAGTTACTATTTGTATGAGCAAGTAAATGATAATCACCGTACCACCGCCAATTAAAATACCCCACGGAATTGTTCGTTGAGGATTTTTAATTTCTCCGCTTGCCCCTAGTGCGGTTTCGAACCCAGCAAAAGCAAAAAATAATATTAGAGCAGTATTGCCAAAAGTCGAAATTGAGGGTAAATGTTCCCAATGGAGGTTTTCTGGATTAATCATCGAAAAACCGAAAATGATGATGCCAAATAAGGGTATTAATTTTATAATGGTAATCCACTTTATTAAAGTAACCCCCTGTTTTGCGCCACGAATATTGGTAATGACCAAAAAGCTAAGAAGTACAAAAAAGAATAAACCCCGTATCCATGGGTTTGAGAACGCTGGTGAAATTACGGCAAGCGAATCGGCAATAATATTCATTAATGCAGCGCTGCCTAAAATACTCCATCCAAAAATAGCTAGCCAGCTTACGATAAACCCAGCTAAATCTCCGAATGCTGCCGATACATAAGCATAACTGCCCCCTGTAGTGGTAATACGAGAGCCAATTTCGGCATAACAAAGCATTATAGCAGCCATCATTATACCACAAAATAGATAGGCATACACACTAAATGCACCCAGTTCAATACCAACAATTGCAGGCAGTGCAAAAATACCTGCGCCAATGGTTATGTTTACAATGTTAAGTGACAAGCCAAATACACCAACTACACGTTTTAATCCTTTATCCTTATTTGCTTTGTCCATAGATGATTGCGGTTAGTTATATTCAATAAGCGTGTAAAAAAATTTAATTTTCGGTATTCATATATTTTGCCAAAAGGCTGTGGAAATGATGTACGCCTTTTTCCATTTTAGGTGAGAATCTACCCGCCTTATAAAATCGTGACTGTAGGCCTTTTTGCACACCTTCTACCACAAACTCATCTTCACGTTCTACTTTATCTAAAAGAGCCCCTGCACCTGCATTCATTTTTGTTTCATCATACACATAGGTGATAAAAGAAACTTTAGTTTTATTGATACTCAAAGGTTTAATAATATTTATAGATAAACCCCATGGATAGAAATTGAACATCATATTCGGGAATATCCAATAATAATAGGCAGCTACATTTTTACCATAATCTACATGCCCTTCTGGTAAATCAAAAACTTCTTCGCCACCTTCAGAGTACCCAATTTGAAGATTTACATGATCGTATAGTTCGGTGGTATATTTACCGTAATCTAAAACAGCATTTAAGTCTTCATGAACAAATGGAATATGAAAGCCTTCTAGATAATTATCGCAATACAGTGCCCAGTGGCAATTGACGATATAATCTTTGTTTAAAGTTTCATTCAGCTTAAATTCATTTAGAGGCAAAAAGCCAATTCGTTCATTCATTACATCAATTACTTCAGAAAAATCGAAGGCAGGATCTAGTCCAACAAATAAATGAGCGCCTAATTTTTTAAGGGAGAATTCGTGGAGGTTATCACAGGGTCTGGGAAAGTTTTCAGCCTCATTAAATTCGGGCATTGATTTAAATTTGCCATCAAGCCCAAATCTTCTTCCGTGATACATGCACGTTAAATTTTTAGCTTTACCTGGGTTATGAATTACCAAGTTTCCACGGTGTGTACATACATTGGATAAACATGTTGTTTTATTTTCTTTATCACGAACAACCAATAAGGGTTCTGTTAAATAATTATCTAGCAATACAAATGGATATACACTTTCGGTTAAAGGAACTAGGGTATTTTCATCACCTATCCATTGCCATGATTTTACAAAAACATTTTCTTTCAATTTGTCAAATACCTCTTGACTTTTGTAAAAATGGGCAGGTAGCGTTTCTGCTTTTCTTATATCTGCATCTATATAAAACTTATCCATATTATTTATGCTTTATTGCTTTTAACCCTACATGAAAAGGCACGTTTGGGCGGGTTGGAAAGTAGGTTTTTTCGAAAGAATTTGATCATAGTACCCACCCCTTTATCCCCTCGATGGAGGGGTTAAGGGTGATATATATTATTCCATTTTTTTACCATTCAACTCCTGTCCGTTTTGAAATAAGGTTAAACTCTCAATTTCACCATTATCATCTTTAATGAAAATAATTTGAGCAGGTACTACTTTCAAGTAGAATTCATCATTTGATTTCGGATAAATATCGGCTATAGGCTGCCCTGTTGCCTGCGCTTTCATTTGTGTGCCTTCTTTGGTTATGGTGATTTTAAATGATGGCATAAGTTCGTATATGCCTATATAACTTTCTAATATAGCTTCTGGAACAACAACCTCTTTTACTAAGTCGTTGGTGTCCACACCTAATTTTTTAAGCATATCTATTCCGATTTGATTTGCAGGATTTATTTCTACCGATTTTTTGTAGTTTGTAATAGCACCTTCTGTATCATCTAACTTCATTAGCGCTTCGCCATAACTGTCGTATACATTAGAGGATTTTGGAAAAGCATCGATGTTTAGTTTAAAAACCTGAGCAGCTTCTTCAACGTTATCATCACCCATAAGTTGGTAACCGATTTGGTTCATTTCATTTTCGTTCAACTCAAAATTATCATTTTCTTTATTCGTGTTATAATGAGCCAAACCTTCTTTAATACCTTTAGTTTTAATCACATTCAAGAAATCATAAGCAAGAGATTTTTTAGGAATGTCATATGTTTTACCATTCATAATACCAATAATAGACCGTGTCATTTCACCTAGCGGCGCGCCACCAGAATTATTTAAGAGTACCACCAAAGATTTATTTGATGGTGAACGCGAAATAATGGTATTAAAACCATTGATACCGCCACCATGAGAAATTACTGCTATGCTATCGGTGGTATTTCCTATGGCCTCATTACCTACCATCCATCCATAAGCATACTGTAAATTACCAAAGGCAGGTATGTAGGGTTTAAAGTATAGATCCATATATTTTTGAGGCAGTAGCGTAGTGGTATATAATGCTTGGTCCCATAGGTATAAATCTTCAACTGTAGCATATAAAGAGCCCGCAGCATAAGGAATAGACATATCTAGATAAGCGGAGTTGACAAAGCTGGTTCCATTTTTTTCGTAGCCTGTTGCCCTATTCTTTAAAATATCATTATGATTATCATACCCTGAATCATACATAGCTAAAGGTGTAAATATCTTTTCGTGTAGCATTTCTTCATAGGTCTTGCCAGATAGTTTTTCTATGAGCACGCCTAATAGAAAATACCCAGAATTACTATAATTGAATTTTTCACCCGGTGTGAATTCTAATTCTTTGTCATCAAACTTTTTCACAAATTCAGCTGGTGTATAAGGGTTACGACTATTATCTTTAAAAAAATTAGGAAATGCCGTATAGTTGGGTATGCCCGAAGTATGGGTCAATAAATGATGGGTTGTTATTTTATCTCCGTTCTTTTTAGGGTAATCAGGTAGATATGTGGTTATGGGTGCCTGCAAATCTATTTTGCCTTCTGCAACAAGCTGCAATATAAGCATGGCCGTAAATTGCTTTGAAACAGAACCTAAGCGATGTTTGGTGTTTGGCTTATTCGGTATATCCCATTCCATATTCGCCATTCCGAATCCTTTTTTATACACCACATTACCTTGGTCGGCAACGAGTACAGAGCCGTTAAATTTGCCATAATCAACATATTGATTGAGCAATTCATCAAGTTTTTCAGTTTTGCTTTGTCCGAAACAAAAGGTAGTAGAAATCAATACCGTTAAAGCGCCAAAAATGATTGTTTTGAGATAAGATGGTTTTGGTGAATTCATGAGATTTTTTTTGAATTTTATTGTGCTAAAACACGTTGTCCTTGGTGTTTATTCTACCTAACCGAATATGAAAAAAGCGAAAGGTATCTACTACGTATAGTCTTAAATAACAAGAAATATAGTTACTAGTGCCAAAATCTTTTTAATAAGATTAGTTGCGCTAAAGCGTTAGGGGTGTGGACTTTGCTTGGTCTACTGCAATATACAGAAGTTTGGGGTATTTTTTCTTATGCTCTTTGATAATCAATGAGGAACTAGTTTTTCAGTAAAATTGAACCATAGTGAGCTAATTGTTTTTTGGGTGCAAATAGGAGTGCCATTAATGTTAAGTGTTCATTCTTATTCTTAAAGTCTTTCATGCAAGTGAATTAATACTTCGTCTCCAGCATCTTTACTTATGGCTTTCCTTATTTCGTATTTAATGGGTAGTTTATGGGTTCCATCCCCTAAAGCCATAAATGAACTTTGAAAAGGATGACCGTCCACTGTTCCTCGCACTTTTACAAGACCTTTTGTGCCAAAGAAATTAACAGATTCTGTCCAAATTACATACGTCCAGCCACCTTTATTGGGGCTTTTCTGCATTTTTGCATAGAATTTTTTGTCTAACTTAATTCTCACAATAATCGTTTATGGTTTGGGTATTATTCGTTGATTGGCTTGCATAACTAAAATAGTAAAAAGTAACCCAACCTTAGAAAAATCTGAAGGAATTTATGAGTACAAGCAGCCTCAAGCAATTAATTAATCAAGGGATAATAAATTGAATATTAGTTATAGTTTATTCGATTGTATATGATACCATTTTTCATGGTCAATTCTATCTCTCGAATGTTGGTAATATTTTCAATCGGATTCTTTTTTAATACGACTAAATTGGCAATTTTACCTTCTTCGATAGTTCCATGAGTATTTTCAATACCAATAGCTTTGGCGCCATTCAAAGTAGCGGATAATAACACTTGTCTAGAATCAAGAATACCATCTGTTACCAAACTTTCTATTTCTTTGAAAAGTGAAGGGTAATTTTCGGTAATATCATTAAAATAGTCAGTTCCTGTACTAAATTCTACTCCGGCTTGACTCGCCGCAAGAGCATATTTTTTATATATTTTCTGAACTTCAGGGTTTGGCACTACGTAAGTTAAGTCCCAAATTACACCTCTCTTTTGCATTTCGTTAAATAATAATTGAAGTTCTGGGCTATCGGTATTTAACGCCTTCATATCTTCAGGAAAAACAGCAGACCGTGCATTTTTGAAATCTGTATGTGTAAAAGGAACCCTTTCAGAAGGATCTACATCGGTATCTTGCCAAAAGGCTCCCCACACATGAGAAACTACATCAACACCCGCCTTAACAACTTCAATAGGTCTATCTGGGAAAACTGTGAAATGTGCCCATGACTTTAATCCTTGATTGTGAGCTTCCATGGTGAGTGTTTTCATCAAGTCTGAATTTATGCCAGCATAGAATTTCAAACCGGTTACTTTACTCTGAACCGCCTTGCTAACATTAGCGTTAATATCCATATTTTTTTTGGCCTCAATGACATAACCCGCCTTATCTATACCAATACCCTGAGTAACTCTTTTTAAGCGCAAATCTTTTGCTATCATATCGCTACTGCCAACTGTAGCTGAAAAATAGATATCAGGTCCGGGATGTTTATCATCTTTTATCAATTGATTTTCAAGAGCAAGAACTCTTGCATCACCACCCATATCTCGTACGGTTGTAACTCCGCTATAAATCCATTTCTTAAATTCTTTCCTAGAAGCATCAGTAGATTTAGATATACCTTTCATACCCAAGTGAACGTGAGTGTCTATTAAACCTGGAATAACATAATATCCTGTCAAATCAATTTTATTAATGGAATCAGAAATTATTTTTGAACCAGTTTTAAAAATGTCTTTTATTATTCCGTCTTCAATAAGGATGGTCATCCCTTTCAAATCATCCGATTTTCCATTGAAAATTTCAACTCCAATTAATGCTTGTGTTTTGCCATTTTGAGCCATTACTGTAAGTGTAGCAATGAACATTAATATTGTTAATAGTATTGATTTAGGTCTCATGGGAAGAGCTTTTTAGTAGACTTTTTATACAATAGGATTCAATAGCCAGTGGTTATATTCTTCAATATCAAGCAGTACTGTTACTGATGGTAATGTTTTAACTATAATTATTTAAGCTAAAGTGGTAGGGGAGTGGACTTTGCTAAGTCTACTGCAATATACAGAATTTTGCAGTATTATTTTGTATGTCATTAATATTCAAAGAAGAGCACTTATTTTGGTTGAAAAATACTAGAAAAAATTGATAATTTTCAGCGTTGCGTTGGCATATTAATATGGCTTTAATTTTGGAAGTATTTTTCACTAAACTATGTGCTAATAGTATAAAATTCGTCCCATTGAAGAGTTTCGTACCCTTGGCCTTCTTTGAGACTATTTTTCGCCATGGCTTGCCCCAAAATGTGCACCGGTATACCTCGGTATTTTCGCAAATTTCCTAATAGTAACGGTTTTAATAGGGGCCACACTTTTAAGGTAATGGCTTGTCCATTCCCGTATCGATTCGTTGGCGTCAGAATCATAGAGGGTTGAAAAATACTAAGTCGTTCAAAATTCAATGCTTTTAGTGCTTCTACTAGTTCGCCTTTTGTGCGCAGATAAAAGGAGGCTGATTTTGGATGACTACCTACAGAGGCCAATAATTCAAAATGTGCGATGCCTCTTTCTTTACATTCCTTTGCAAAATCAAGTACCGCTGTTTTATCAATTTTTATAAATTCTTCTTTACTCACTTTCGTTGGTTGGCCAACGCCTAAGGTACATATAGCTGTGGTGTGTCCTTGTACATAATTCTTGTACGAATTGGGGTCACTTACATCTATTTTGTGTTGATGAACACTACCGGTTTTTACAGTTGATATAGGGTTTCTACCCAACAAAGTAATTTGCTGTATGGTTTTGAGTTGCAGTAATGTTTTTAAGGTTGCTGAACCGACCGCCCCACTTGCGCCCAGCATTACAACCGAGACTAAATTCGATTTTAAGGTCATGGCTTATTTTTTTAATTTTGAGCTTATGCTAAGTTCGCTTATTTCTTATGCCTATGGGTTAATTTAGAAAAGGTTTTTTTTGTGAAATCTATTAGACCTTATTTCTTATTTTACCATTTTGTGATGTTCTTTAATTTCGGAAGCTGAAAGTTGTAAAAATTTTGCTGCATTATTATAGTAAACATCTCGTTTCTGTTCATTTGAAAGCCAATCTATATTATAAATGATTTCGATGTTTTTTCTAATGGTGCCAACATAATCTGAACCGAACATTAATCTATCTCCAAGACCTTCATTATATAGTTTTTTCACCTTAGGTTCCCATAATTCTTTAGGCGCAAACATACTTACAGCGGAAATCTCACAATATATTTGCTCATATTTTTTCATTACGTCAAGACATTCGTCAAAATACCTGCCTGGGTAATGCATTAAGTATATTTTCAAATTTGGATATTTCTCTAAAACTGGAAGTAATAATAATGGATTTCCATACGCCTCATTCCAATTAGGTGTTTCTTCCATATTTCTTTTAAAGGGTCCGGCATCGGCATGAAATCCAATCGGGATGTTGTATTTCTCAGCCATCTCCCAATAGGGATTGAATCGTTCATCGGCTGGGTGTATTCCCATGCTATGGAATGAGGTTTCACCAAGATATTTAAATGTTTGGTTCCTAAAAAGACTATCAAGCTCCTTTAAGGGTGGTAGTTCACTATCACAAGGTTCATCTTGTTCTCGAAGCTGATTGCATGGCAACCTTGGTCCACTCCAGTTTCTTTTGTCCATTTGTTGCCATAGGTTGGCATATTTCATAGGACCACCGCCTAATGCCAATACAATATTGTTTTGGTCGAATCTCTGACTCATCCATTCAATTTTGGCTAGGTCTATATTAGTATTTAAGGTATTGTAGTCTTCATTGTCGCTGTACCCTTTAGTAATATGAGTATGAACATCAATAATGGGCTGATTTTTTAAAAATTCGTCGATAGTTTCTTGTGCGACCATTGATGATGTGGCAAGAACTAAAAACAATAGGATGTTTTTTGAAATGCTATTTTTCATAATGCTAGTTTAATTATGGTACACGTAAGTATGAAGGTGCCATTTCACATAATCATTACAATAGAGTACGGATAGATATTGTTTATATCTCTCTATATTAATTACTTGCTATAATTTTTTTGGGGGAATGTAATTATGTGGTTATACTACAAGATACTAAAAATGAGGTACATTTTTGTCAATAAATGCTGTAAATATGTAAAAAACCTCCATTTAGAATTCCCTAAATGGAGGTTTTTATTTTATGAGTGGAAAGTCTCTAATTATACGAATAGAAGTATTATGGTTAAGACTATTCCCCCTAGTGTAAAATAAAGGCCTTTTTTAAATACAGAGGTTTGTGGCATAAACATCCAGAAAGACGAAATGACAAAAAACAATAATGAAAGTCCGAAGAAAATATTCAACCAATATACTAGGCTGTCAGTAGTAGCTTTATGCAAATGTTCCATCTTACCTAAAATAGTAGGGAGCTCCATTTTTTTTACGGCCGCCATACCCGTTTTGGTATTATACTCGCCTTGTGAAAAATAAATAACGTCGCCCTCTGTTCTCTCAGGTTTTACGCCGCCTTTAATACGTAAGGCACCACTTAGCTCACCTACTTCTAGGTTAGGCTTCAATTGTTGCTCCATAATTTTTTCACTCTTTAAAAAATCGGTATTTCTAAATATCATAAGGATACCACTAATGGAATACATCGCCATAATACCAGCTAGGAAAAAGCCTAAATAGCGGTGAATAATTCTCATGCGTAATCCGGTTGTCATTCTCATCTTTAATTTATTTAATGGGTTGTGTTTTTCGGTGTCAAGAATATTTTATTAATCTTAAAAGGTGTTAGATGCCTACGGGGTAAAAAGGTTTAATGTTATTTTGATTTTATTAGCTTCACAAAACTTAAAAGACACTTCACATGAAGTGGCAGGCATTAAAAAAGCCCTAGAAAATACTTCCTTCTAGGGCTTAATTGAGCTAGTTGAGTAATTACTTGTATTTCTTTACGCGTGCATCGTCTATTACGCCGCTCCAGTTTAAACCATAAGCGAAATCATACGAATTGCCTTCTGCGTCTGTATATGCTTTCATATCTCTTGGTACGTCTTCAAATTGAGCTTCTACGGTCAACATATCTGCTGGCATTTGAAAAGGGAGTAGGGCAGATGGTTCTACCGCACCCGTAATAATTTCCATTAGCGCTTGATCCTGTACGCCCATATGTACTAATATGGCCGAAGCACTACCCTCTATTTCAGAGAAAATCATTGGCTTGCCTACTTTTACAGATACAATTACCGGCTTATTGCCCATTTTTGCTTTTGTATCATTTACCAAATGCATATCGGTTGCATTGATAGTCTTCACCGTTTTGCCTTTATAGGTTCTGTTTTTAAAATCTTCTAACGGACTACCACCAGCCAAACTTATTTCACGTGCAGTATCTGCAGTATATGTGTCATATTGAAGACTAATAGGCACATAACCATTACTCCCATTTTCAAAATCGGCATAATCATAACCTACTCCACCATTTGGACTGTAGATACCTACAAGGGCAAAATCTGCATCTTCAGGAGTTGTAACAACTTCAAAATACTTGGCTACTACAGCCATATTAAAAGCATCTAATGTTTTTTCTGGTGTAGTGATACCCCACCAGTTGGTACTCGGTGCTACATAGCGTTGTGGTACATATACTTTCTTTTTGGTGGTTATAGGCAAGGTTTTGTTTTGATTCTTAAGCATTACAATTGATTTCAATTGCGCATCGAACCCAGCTTTCATAAACTCACTATTACCTACAATTTTTTCCGTTTCGGCTACATTCAAATACGGATTTTCGAAAAGTCCGACCCTGAAAATATTAGTCAACAAACGTACTGCTGAAGCTTCGAAACGTGCACGCATTGCTTCTTCGCCAAGTTCGGCTACACCTAGTTTATATGCTTCTATAATAGGACCCATATCATTGTTACCTCCAAATTGGTCCATTCCTGCAGTAATCGCTTTATAGTGACGCTCTGCAACGGATAAGTTTTCTACACCAAAAGGTTTTCCCTCAAATTTGTGCACAGCGCTCATGTCTTTGGTAATTCCCCAATCGGTACATAATACCCCATCAAAACCATACTTACCACGTAAGACATCTGTAATCAAATATTTATTATATCCATTGGCTACATTTTCTCCTTCGCCAGAAGAAATGGTGTAGTATGGCATTACGGCCGATGCCATTTTAGTAGGGCCATCTAATTTAAAGGCACCTTCGGTAAACGGTTTAATATGGTCTGCAATGTTCTTGCCAGGGTATACTGCATAGGCGCCATACCCGAAGTGACCATCGCGGCCACCTTCTTCTGGTCCTCCACCAGGCCAGTGTTTTACCATTGCATTTACACTCTGCATACCCCAATCACCGCCATCGGTCGATTGAAAGCCATCAACATAGGCACGAGCCAAATCGGTAGCCAAATCTGGGTCTTCACCCATAGTACCATCAAAACGACTCCAACGCGGTTCTGTTGCTAAATCAATTTGAGGAGAAAGTGCCGTTGCAATACCTAAAGCTCTATATTCTTTTGAACCTATCTCTCCAAATTGTTTCATAAGAGATGGGTCGAATGAAGCGGCAATACCTAAAGTGCCAGGCCACATAGAAATTGCGCCACCTGCACCAGCATTAAATTCTGCATACGAATCACTGCCATGACGTGGGTCTGAACTAGTATTTACAGGTATGCCTAAATATAAACCTTCGGCAAAAGCTTGGGCGTTATTGTTCCATTGTGCAGCAACTACGGGACTTTCGACCGAAGTAATCAATACATGACGCAAATGGTCATCAGTCAAAAATTTCTTTTGATCATCTGAAAGGTCGCTCGCCAAAGCTCCACTTTCTGGAAATGGCTTGCCCCCATATTGCGAAGCGCCAAAACCACGACTACTGCCAGGAATTGATTGGTGTGAGCTGTAGAGCATTAGGCCTGAGATATCTTCAAGGCTCATTTGGCTTGCCAAATCTTTCGCACGGTCGGCTACAGGTAAACGCCAATCCTCGTAGCTATCTAGAGTTCCGTTTTTGTTTAGATCCTTAAAAGCATATCGATCTTGCGATATAATGGTAATACCCGATTCAGCGGAATATCCTAACATTGCCCCATCTTGGTTGCTAACAATTTTAACACCATCCTTAACTTCAGAAGTATATTTTTCACTACAACTAGTTAAGAGTACTCCGCCAATTATAACTGTCAATAATCGTAAGTTCAATCTATTTTTCATAATACGCTATATTATTTACCGCGAACGATTTCAAAAAGTTCTTTGTCTAACTGAGGTTTTACTTCACACGTAACATCGAAATGCATAGTGGCTGTATTGCTACTGTTATAGGCAGGCCATTCAGGAAGATTTTCATGATTAGGATTTCCTGTTTTTGCAAAATTAATCCATGCGCCGCTCATTTTATCTGCAAGCTCGTGAGCTTCTTCACTGCCACCCGTCATATGATTGGCCAGGTTAATGTTGTCAAATACAAAGGGAAGCTCCATACAATGCAATGCCTTGTATTTACCATCGAACACTGGTGATTGCCATGTGAATAAATACATATAAACAGGAGCTCCTTTTAGTCCCGACTTGTCATTTGCCTCTAATACGGCACCAGGTCTAAACATGGTATCTACATCTAAAAGGTCTTTGGCATCAGTGTCGTTCGGATACGCTTTTTTAACCGCTTTCACATAAGCATCTGCTTTGTCTTTGTAGGTGTCTTTAATATGTTTCATGATGGTTTCTTCAGATGCACCCATAAAACGCATATTTGCAAATGGGGCAAATTCGTTCTTTGCGGTTCCAATCATAAAAGGGATGTCTTTTGATACTGCCAATGCCTCTTTTGAACTTAGTTGATATGGAAGTACGTTGCCATCTTTACTAGGGCCCCAACTAAGCCCGAATCCGATGACAGGTTTTCCTGCAGCATTCATTTTTTCTGCTACTACCTTTAAAGCTTTGCTGCTTGCATCGGCTAAAACTTCAAACGGAATATTTTGAATACTATCTACTGAACTACTCTCTAACCCAAGTATGTTCAAGGTTTCTGTAGCAATCGCTTGAGTATCTTCTTTCTCTAACATGGCAGTTCTAAAAGAGCCACTTTGGTTAATCGCTTTGTGAAACAAACCTTTAGCCTTTGGCATCGCCATAAGCGTAGTTACTTTGGCACCACCGCCAGACTGACCGAAAATGGTGACATTGTTTGGGTCACCACCGAAATTAGAAATATTGTTCTTTACCCATTCTAGAGCAGCGACCATATCCATAATACTATTGTTCGCTGAGGTTTTATACTTATCGCCATAAGCAGATAAATCTAAGAAGCCCAATACATTCAAACGATGGTTGATAGAAACAACTACTACATCACCTTTTCTAGCCATATTTTCACCATCATACGAAGGCAGTTCATGACTAGAACCGGCGGTGAATCCGCCACCATGAATCCAGAAAAGAACGGGTCTTTTTTTATTGGTGGATGCATTAGGTGTCCAAACATTTAAGCTCAAACAATCTTCATTAGGAAAGCCCCAATCATGGTCAAATATAAATTCTGACTCGTCTTGAATCGATGTTGTTGGTGTAATTAATGGAGCGACAGCACCATACATAGTGGTACTTTTTACTCCATCCCATTTTGTTGGTTTCTCTGCAGCTTCAAAACGTTTTGCTTGCGCATATGGAATACCTTTAAAGGTGTGTATATCGTTGTGAATGTACCCACGAACTGTACCGCTTTCTGTTTCAGTTACAGGAACTTGTGAGCCTGTAATCACTACATCTTGTGCGGAAATTTGGGTGCTCAAAGTGATAACGACCAGTAAGGTCATTAATTGAATAACGTTTTTCATATTAATTGTTCTAAGTTGCTATTCGACTATTTGAAGCCTATTTCTTTAAGTCCTTTATGGCTAATTTTAATAGCTTCTAATGGTTTTAAGCCATCAAAAGTCATGTCTTGTTCTACCATGTAATATTTCATACCTGATAATTTTTTATTATCTAAGATATTTTTGAAATTAATTGAACCTTGACCTACAGGAGCAAATCTGCCTTGATCGTCCATATCCTTTACATGCCAGATTTTGAAACGCCCTGGGTATTTGTTGAAATATGCAATTGGGTTAGCTTCTGCTTTGGTTACCCAATATAAATCCATTTGAAAATTCAGTAATTTAGGATCTACATTTTCTAATAAATAATCTATCGGAACAATACCATCTGCATTCTTTTTGAATTCAAAATCGTGGTTATGGTACAATAATTTCAAACCAGCTTTATTAGCTTTTTCACCTAGGGTTGTTAGAATCTTGGCCAAATCTTCAACCGTACCGGTCATACCCATTGTTCTGTTTTCTTGGTTGAAGGTAAACATGCCCATTGGTGGTACAGGTATTACAAAATACTTAAATCCGGCAGCTTTAACGTCTGCCATCATTTGGTCTGCATTCTCTAAAGTAACAGCACCTTGGTGTGTACTAATTGGCTTAAGTTTCAAAGATTTAAGCAACTTTTTAAACTCCACAGGAGTCATATTATAAAATTTACCATCTGCATATCCTGCTGCTTCAATATTTTTGAATCCGGCATCGGAAACTGCTTGTAACGTGGCTTTAGCATTTGTACCCATATCATCTCGAACAGTATACAATGCAAGACCTCCCATTTTAGATTGTGCATACGTTGCAAGTGAACCGAACATAAATACGGTTAGGGCTAAACATTTAAAAATGTTGCTCATAGTTGATTTTTTCATTGTTGTTGTTTTAAGTGTTATGATTTAGTTTTTACTAGTTATTTAAAACTATATAGATAAGGTGCTTTGTGGGCTTTGCCTTGATATAGTTTTTCATGTCTTTCTAAGGTATCAAGAGACAACATTTTTCTTTGAAAGGTGGTGCGTCTTAATTTCTGATCTAGTACAGCCTCAAAAACCATTTGTAATTGTTTCATGGTGAATTTTTGGGGCAGTAGGTTCATGCCAATAAGCTTCTCGCTTAAGTTATTACGAAGAACTTGCAGCGCTTTTTCTACAATTTTATTATGATCCATCATTAGTTGGGGTAGTTCATCTACAGAATACCAGCCTATACTGTCTGAATAATGATCAGGTTCTGGGGTTACTTCTTCGTAGTTGATTAAGGCATAAAAACCCACGGTGAGAAACCGTTCTAACATCCAACTATTTTCTTCGGTATCATCATTATTGGCGGCCAAAATACGCTTCATGTCCTTTGGATTTGCCCTTTCTAATTCACCGAATATGTAAAACTGGTCTAAAAAAACATTATCTAATCCAGTACGATCTTTCACACCTTGTTTTACGGCAACGTCTAAGCTTTGGTTTGTTTCAACAAAGCCGCCAGGTAGTGCGTAAAGGCCCGTATTATGATATTCTAAAACTAGAATTTTAAGAAGTTTGCCGTTGAAACCAAAGATGACACAGTCAAATGAAAGATTGGGTATAAAATTCTTATTTTCTAAACCTTTCATTGGTTAACTTGATAAAGTTATAATTGTCTTTTTCAAATAAAGCATAAAATATAATGCAAACAAAGGATTATTGTCATAAAGTGAGACAATAAACAAATAGAGCTGATTTTGAATCATTTTCTATTCAAAATCAGCACTAGGTATTTAAATTAATCAATCGGAAAAGTTGGTATTTATTGAGTTCAAATAATAAAACTAATTAACGAATACGTTTTGATCTTATGCATTTGCTTGTTCTTTACCAAGTTCAACGGCACGCTCAAAGGCCGCGAATGCCGCCTCCTTAATTAATTCTCCAACATTATTGTTTTCCATTGAATCTAAAGCTGCACGGGTAGTACCGCCTTTACTGGCCACCTTGTCCATCCAAGAATTGGGTGATAATTCGTTCTGGTTAAAAAGTTCGATGGCACCGGTAAACGTCTGTGCTACTAGTACTTTTGAGACATTTGGCGTAAAGCCCATCTTTAGAGCGGCCTCCATCATACTTTGCATAAAGTAGAAAACATATGCAGGACCACTACCTGAAATTCCTGTAGAAGCATCGATGAAATTTTCATCGCTGACCAATACAGATTTTCCTGTGGTATCTATTAAACTTTCAATTGTTAATAATTCGATTCTAGTAACATCTTTAGAGGCTACAAATGAGGTTAATCCTCTACCTATTGAAGCAGGTAAGTTGGGCATTGCTCTTACAATTTTAGTAAGCCCTGTAAGTTTTTTTATGGTGTCAATAGTGATACCGGCCATAATGGAAATAAGTATTTGCCCGGGTTTTACTAACGGATTTAATTTTAAAAATACACTCTCTGCATGATAGGGTTTTACAGCGATGAAAATGATGTCTGCCTGTGGGGCACATTTTTTAAAATCATCAAACGCATCAAATTGCGGATTCTCTCTTAATGCTTCTAACTTCTCTTCAGAAGTATCGAGAACCATAATATTTCTTTTCTTAAGTAATTTTGATTTAGACATGCCTTCTGCATACGTCAACCCCATATTTCCAGCTCCTATTACTAATATCTTCATGAGTTCAAATTATTATATTGATAGTATTTGTTTGTGTTCGTATTTATATGAATAGCATTTTTTCTATAGCGTTATTTTTTCGGCCATAATAGATTTGCTTGTAATTATGAATTTGTTTTATCGGAATGCCCATAAAGTATTTTGTAATCGAAGTAACTTTTGAATTTCTTAATCCCGTTTGTGTTCGATACAATTCTTTGGTAATACTCTGTCTTTTAATGTAAATAAATTTCATGTTTAATAGTTCTTATTATAACATAACATATACCCAACCACGTCCTAATATGACGTGTTAAGCTTATGTTATAATGGTTAATAAAGGGTGTAAATGGTGAATTACGGGAGATATCCACCATGGAAATAGAATTCAATCTATAAATAAGCGCGTAAAACCTCTGTATTGGTTTTGCGACGTAGTGCTCTAAGGCCTTTGTCTTTTATTTGTCTGACTCGTTCTCTAGTAACATCGAAAACTTCGCCAATTTCTATAAGACTCATTGCGGGTTGGTTACCAAGACCAAAGTAAAGACGTAGAACATCTCCCTCTCTTTCCGGAATTTTGTTCAATGCATGGTCAATATCCGTTTCTAAAGATTCATTAATCATTTCTTTATCTGGACTGTCGAGTTTTTTAGATTCTATTATATTGTAGAGATTTGATGATTCTCCATCTTTAAATGGGGCATCTAAGGATATATGTTTTACAGAAGACTTGATGGAGCTTTTTACTTTAGATACACTAATGTCAAGTTCTGATGCGATTTCTGTAGGACTGGGTGGTCTTTGGTAAGTTTGTTCTAGTGCAGAATACACCTGATAAATTTTAGTGTTTGTAGCGATTTTATTTTGCGGTAAACGAATTACACGTGATGTGTTGGAAAGTGCCTGAAGTATAGATTGTCTAATCCACCATACGGCATATGATATAAATTTAAATCCTCTGGTTTCATCAAAACGTTTGGCAGCTTTTACTAAACCTAAGTTGCCTTCGTTAATTAAATCGGTAAGTCGTAAACCTCTATTTTGATATTGTTTAGCGGCAGATACCACAAATCTTAAATTAGCATTTACTAATGTATCTAGCGCCTTTTGATCTCCCTCACGAATTTTTCTAGCCAGCTCTACTTCTTCATCAGCGGTAATTAAATCGATTTTACTTATTTCTTGAAAATATTTTTCTAATGATTTGGCATCTCTGTTAGTTATTTGTTTGGTGATCTTTAATTGTCGCATATATAGTTTTTGGATTAGTATATATAACATAGCAAAATTCAGTTAAAATGCAAGTTTAACGATCGTTTTATGATTTATTTGACTATTTTAAAAGGTTATTAGGTGTTTTTTGAGTGAAAATGGGTGTTTTTTATTTCTCTGTTTTTAGGAAAATTTAAAAGTTTATTTAATATTTTTAAAACGGTTTATGATTTAAAAGCGTTTTAAGAGTCCTGAAATTTTGAAAAGGAATATGGCTTATTTTAGAAGTTGTTTTTTGTTGTTATGAACGCTAGGTTAAAAAACTTAGAAACTACTAAAACCAAACATAGAATTAGCATTGAGGCTACAGACTATATCGACAATGATGAAATTGAATAGCAATTTAGTTGCTATTCTTGACCAAGATACGATTGTACGCCTGTCATTTCCCAACGACCTAAGGAAATAGGAATGTTACCTATAGCATTTAGTTGGTCAAAAAATACACGCATTTCGAATGTCTCATTTTTAGACTCTTTCATTCTGGCATACTCTGCGAGTGTATTTTCTAAAAGGTATTTTCCAGTAATGTAGCTAGTGCCGTAGCCAGGTTGTCTTAGATATAGATGTTGCTCAAAAAGCAATAGATCTTTTTCTGTTTTCATCCATCCTCTTGGTGTGTAGTTCGAATGTATAATGCCAGCTTCCTCTGACGTCATTTCATTTGCGTGAGCATATAAAGAACCTAAACCTCTTGCCGCACGTTGTGCAATCATAATATAAACGATTTCTCTTGAACGTGGTTGGTCATCATAAAGTCCGGCATCCATAAACATTTCTTCAACCGCTGTTGCGGTACCTTCATTTCTAGAGTCGAATATGTTGTATAGTAAAGCCTCTTTTCTAATTTCTCTAGAATTAGGTTCATTATCCATTCTAGCTAATTCAAACCAATGGTAAAAATGAGAGTATAGGGGGCGTTGATCGTAATGAGCGGTTATCCAAAAAAAGTTTCTTTTCGCTTTAGGAACAAATGCACCTAAATGTTCATTAAGGGCGGGTGCAAAATAATCTTTCACGGTAACCATTTCGTTTTTATCGAGAAAATTAAGAAGGCTTTTAGCAGATGCTTTTGCTCTAGTGTTATATTCTTCGGGAGTGCTAGCATCTGATAATGGTGGTAAGTTTCTATTTCTATGCTCTTCTAATTTTAGGGCAGTCCATGCTCTAGTTAGTTCTCTTTTTAAGAGCATTACTTCATCTTCCCATGTTAAAGGAACCAAATGCACGTTTTGTAAATACCAAGTGTAGTTTTCTTTGCCAATACCAGATGGACCATCTTTAGTAGGAGCCTCTGATTTAAGCCAATCGACCAAGCTATTTGTAGCTATTATAGCGTCATCAATAGCGGATACTAGTTTTCTATTTTTTGTTATGCCTGAAAGGCTTTTCATGTCTTCCAAGTTTTTGCTTTGAGTTTCAATATCGCGTATACCAGCCACCCAAAGGTCTTTAGCATTCCCCGTTAGGTTTATTTTAGCTTGTGCGTTGATAACCGGAATTACCTTTAAAGCTTCGAGTAATTTCGACTCATTTTCTTTGTCGAGGGGAAAGCTGTATTTCCAAACATCAATTATTGCGTGGTGAGTAGGACCTTCATGTGCAGGTACATCACTACGGTCTGTCCAAATAGTAGTGTAAAATGCAGGGTCTCTAACCCAAGGCTTAAGCACTCTTTGGTTAAAATCGTACCCATTCATTTCTGCATTGACAATGTGCCAATCTACTTTGTCGGCAATTGACCAACCAACAGTGTCAATCGAACTAAGTTTTTGTTGAAGAGCTTTAAAATGAGGGTTTCTATTAGTGAAAGTTTGTACAGTATAATCAGGTGCGCCATCTCGTAAAGGGGCATTTTCAAATAATCGCCATGCTTTAAAAACATTCACTAGCTCTTCATTTGAATTCTGTTCTTGAGATATGGCAGAATTTGAAAAACTGGCTAGTACTAAAATGAGGAAATAAAAAATTGATTTCGAGAGGGTGGGTCTGGTCATTTATTTGGATGCTAATTGGTAATCAATGCAAAATAAGAATAGTGTTTCAATGAACCAATAATTTATTGCATGTTACTTGTAAACAATCTTATGGAATATGCATCTGCTACTATAGTTTGCCGATATAGAAAAAGTAGCATAAGCGTTTGCATTCTATGATGATAATAGTGTACAGAAAAGTTAAAAATAGATTTAGGTTTTAGAAGTACTTCATTGAAAAAGTAGAATTACTATGTGAGCGGTATATCTATCTAGATTTTTTAGCGCTATATTTTTAAAAAGAGAACTACTTAATTTTGTAAATTAAACTTTAAATGTGATTTCTAGAATGAATCTTGTAGTTTAGATGCCTATTGTCTATACTTTGATTTAAGTTCAGTATATATTTTATGTGGTTAAAGCATGCTATTATAAATGATGAATAAAAAGTTTTATTTTCTTGAAGACGGTGGTGAAATGGGCGATTTGATGCGTAAAAAGGATTGGTCAAAAACTCCCATTGGATTACCTGAAACATGGCCGCCATCGCTTAGAACGACCATGAGTATAATGTTGAATTCCCCTTTTCCAATGTTTCTTTTTTGGGGTAAGAAATTAAAATGTTTTTATAATGATGCGTACAGACCAAGTCTTGGGATAAATGGAAAACATCCATCTATTTTGGGAATGAGTGGTAAAGAGGCATGGCCAGAAATTTGGGATGATATTTCACCTTTATTAAAATCTGTTACAAAAAAGGGTCAATCTATCTGGAGAGAGAATCAATTGATTCCTATTTTTCGAAATGGGCAGATGGAAGATGTTTACTGGACGTTTAGTTATAGCCCGGTAAAAGATGAATCGGGCAATATTGCGGGTGTATTAACGGTGTGTACCGATAATACGGAAGCTGTTAAGGCGGTTAATAGTCTGCGCGAAAGTGAGCGCCGTTTTCGAGAAATGGCCGACCAATTACCAATTTGGATTTGGATAACCGATGCTGAGGTGAATGTTCAATATGCAAATAAAGAGCTACTAAAATATATTGGTTTAGAAGATCCAACTAATTTTACAGGACATGTTTGGAAGGAGGTAGTGCATCCCGATGACGTTGAGTCAGTATTTGCTGGTTTCGCTATTGCAGTGCAAAATGTATCAGAATTTGCTTTAGAATTTCGGATAAAAAATGCTTCGACTAATCATTATGAATGGTTTAAGGTTATTGCAGCCCCTAAGCTTGAAGAAGGTAAGCTGGTTGGTTTCATTGGAACAGGAATGAATATTGATCAGCAAAAATCATTTGCAGAACATTTAAAAAGTGAAGTTGATTATCGCACTAAGGAGCTTGCAGAAAGCAATATGAAACTAGAATCAATGAACAAAGAACTTCAGTCATTCGCATACATATCTAGTCATGACCTTCAAGAGCCGCTAAGAAAAATTCAAATGTTCGCAGAAGTTTTATTGGATAGGGAGCATGATAATTTATCTAAAACAGGTAAGGCAAAATTTGAGAAAATACAATCTGCAGCAAATAGAATGCAATCGCTGATTAACGACTTATTAGCCTATTCTAGAACCGATACGGAGAAAAGAGTTTTCGAGCTTATCGATTTAAAAGAAGTTATTGATGATGTTAAGAATGATCTTGGTGAAGAGTTGGTAAAAAAACAAGGCAAGGTCGAAGTATTAAGCAGTTGTAAACTTGAGGTAGTGCCATTTCAATTTCGTCAATTAATGTACAATCTGATATCAAATTCAGTAAAATATTCTAAGTCTGATGTGCCCCCAATAATTAAAATTGAATGTGCGACCATAGATGGTTCAGATGGTGATAATCAACTTTTGGTAGCTGGTAAAAGCTATGCTAAAATAACTATAACAGATAATGGTATAGGGTTCGATAAGCAATTCTCTGAGAAAGTTTTTGAAGTCTTTCAACGGTTGCATTCAAAGCAAGAATATGTCGGTACTGGTGTTGGTTTAGCTATTGTTAAGAAGATAGTTCAGAACCACAACGGTTTTATTAGTGCACACGCCGAATCGGGTACTGGTGCTGTGTTTCAGGTCATTATTCCAAGTAAACAGTTAGCGATATCCTAGAAAAAAGGTGTACAACGTATTATAAAAGTATTATGAATGTTAGTTATTGGCTTTAAAATGGCCAAAATAGGATGATTTTTAGGGTCGATTTCAAAAGTGATAATATTATACCGTATTTTGTTAAAGATTTTTTTATAAAAATACTAGTTTTACAAACTTTTTAGTAGCGAATTAATGGTAATAAAGTGAATGGAGTATAGTTTCATATATGACCCTGAAAAGATGATTAATGAATTATTTCATAGGACAATGGTCGCAGCTGAGGTTGACTTTGAAATTTTGAAAGACGGAACTATTACGTTTTTAAATGATTTAAGTGAGGAGAAGCTTCAATCAATTTCTAAAGAACTTGATAATTTTGGCATCAAAATTCAAACAAAAGAGAATCGTGATATCGTTGAGGAAATCAAGATTTACATTAAGAAAATGGTGCATGGGGGTGATATACGAAATGTGAAAATTTCTGAACTACTCTCAAATCAATTGGGTTTCAGTTATCCATATCTGTCAAATCTATTTTCTAGTAAGACCTATACATCAATAGAGAATTTTTATATATTGGTGCGAATAGAAAAGGTGAAAGAATTAGTACTTTTGGAAAATTCTAGCTTAAGTGAAATAGCACATGACTTAAGTTTTAGTAGCGTTCCGCATTTGTCTAATCAATTCAAAAAAGTAACTGGGTTAACCATAACCCAATATTTGAAGTTTAGAAAAAAATAAGAAGAACAATTCTTCGACCAACTATGAAATTTGAAAAATGGATAAATTAAGAATACTTCTTGTAGACGATGATGAAGATGACAGGCAATTTTTTGCAGATGCGTTAGAAGGAATTGGACTTAATACAGAATTGCGCCAATTAGAGAACGGTAAAAGCTGTATGGAGTATTTGCTTCAAGAAACTGAAAATACGCCAGATTTGGTTTTTCTAGATTTGAATATGCCTATAATGAATGGTTTCGAGTGTTTAGAAGCAATTCGTCGTACACCACATTTAAAAGATTTATTAGTGGCAATCTATTCAACATCCTCTGCAGAAAGAGATATTGAAGAAACATTTGAAAAAGGTGCTAATATTTATATTAAAAAACCTTCAAGTTTTAGCGAATTGAAAAAATCATTAAAACAAGTAGTTAAAATGAACTGGGCTTACCATTTAAATGATTTTAAAAAAGAGAATTTTTTATTGAAAATATAATACCTCATATCAAATTGAATTAAAAAAGTTGTTTCGTTAGAAGCAACTTTTTTAGTTATAGAACTACACTATACGAATTTATATCACGTATTTAGTAGTAATCTTTTTTAGTGATTTAAATGTTCAATATGGGTATGACAAATAGTACTTCAAATAGTTTTTTTAAGAATATTGTCGACGGCGCTAATGAAGCTTTGATTTTTGTTTCTCCAAATGCTGAAAATGCTTTAAAGGTTGAAGATTACCTTATTGTATATGCCAATAAAAAAGCTGAATCTCTTTTTGCACATACAAGAGAAAGTATTCAGAATAAGGTGATTAAAGAGTTGCCCATTTTTTTCGAATTTAGTGAGTTTCTTAATCGTTTAAATTCGGTTGTAAGGTCAAAAAAGCATGAGGCTTTCAATCTTATTCAAAAGGTCGGTCACAAGAATTTGAAAATGCACTTTAAAATTGAAAGTCATGATACCGGAGTTTTAATAAGTATTGCAGAGCATGTAGTCGATAAAGAATCGAACTTGCCAGAGGGCGATTTAAAAGCTAGAATAAATGAACTTGAAATCTCTAATTTATTTAGTTATAGGGTATTAGATAGTTATGATAGTATTATTTCATATCTAAAGCCAATTTTTGATGATAATGAGGATATTTCTGATTTTCGAATAGATTATATCAATAATCGAATGGACGACGTCACCAATGAAAATCCAAAATTTATTATTGGTAAAACGTTCACCGAGTACTATCCTCAAAACTTAGAAAATGGAGTATTTGAGCTATTAAAAGAATGTTATAATAGTGTAGAAAATCAAGATTACGTAAAGGAGTTTTTCTTTAACAATACATCTTATTGGTTGAGTAATAAGGCCGTAAAAATGAATGACGGTATTATACTTTTTTCAAAAGATGTAACCCAAGAAAGGAAGTATGAAGAACAATTGTTTATACAGAATAGGTTATTGTTAGAGGCCGAACATGTGGCCAATATTGGCAGTTTTCGATGGAGTTTAGGTAAAGAGGAAATTAAATATTCTGAAAATGTGTATCGCATGTTCGGGTTTGAGCCTAAGGAACTTGACGCCAAATATGATCGCATATTAGCTTTTGTTCACCCTAATGATATTAATAAAGTCAAGGAAAGTTTTCAGCAGGCCCGAATTAATAAAACTAAAATTGACTTGGTTTTTCGCATATACACCAAATCTAACGATTTGAAGTATATGAATACTATAGGCGAGTGCTATCAAAGAGGAGGAAATTGGTATATGGTTGGGGTATTAAGAGATGTTACCAAACAAATAGAAGCAGAGTCTAAACTACAAAGTAAAAATGCAGAATTAAAAAGAACCAATTTAGATTTAGAAGCCTTTAATCGTATTGCAAGTCATGATCTTCAAGAGCCTTTACGTAAAATACAAATGTTTGTTAGTCGCTTGAATGAAGAGGAGAAAGATACTATGAGTTTAAGATCTCAAGGGTATTTAGAGAAAGTAAAATCTTCTTCGAACAGAATGCGAAATCTCATAAATAACTTATTGTCCTATTCAAAAGTAGATGAGGTGGAAGAGCAACCGAAAAGAATAGATTTAAATGATGTGCTAACTAGTGTATTAGATGACTTAGGTGAGCGCATAGACGAACTAGGTGCTGAGATTACTTCAGATGCTTTGCCGGTTATAAATGGGGTGCAATTTCAACTCGAACAATTATTTGCTAATCTTATAGGAAATTCATTAAAATATATAAAGCAAGAAACAAAAGCTAAAATTCAAATAAAAAGCAAGATTGTTTCTAGTAATGAAATACCAGTTGATCTTTTATCTTATGGAGGTAGTAGCTACGTTAAATTACAATTTATAGATAACGGTATAGGCTTCGAGAAAAAATACGAGGAGAAAATATTTGAAATTTTTCAACGTCTTCATGGTAAAAATGAATATTCAGGTACAGGCTTAGGGTTGTCAATCTGTAAAAAGATTGTTCAGTCACATAATGGAATAATTCAAGCAAAAGGAGAATTAGATAAAGGCGCTGAGTTTACAGTATACTTACCAACATTAATATAACCTACGTATCGTTTAGACCTATAATTCTTGATGGTTCTTAAAATTGTGTAACACGTTTTCAAAATGATGTAACACATTTACGGGTTATAGAATGGATATTTGTATCATCAAACAAATGGTCTTTATGAAAAATCTTCAATATGCTAGAGTTGGTGCTGTAAGAGCGAAAGCTAACGACAGTAATTCTACAAATAATCATCAAAGTACAATTGATTTTGTGGAGGGCTTCAAAAGCTCGACAAAAAAATTATTTAATAACACTCTAAATAAGACATCATGCAAATAGTTCATAATCAATTAAGTTATTTTAATAATATTCTAGGCGGTAGTATATCAAGTTTTGAAGGTGATCGTGTTTTACAATATGATAATGAAAAAGGAATAGGTAGAATTCAAACAGTGTCTTTGAATTCTGGAATATCTTATTCAGAATATGATTTGGATTTACTGGAAGATTTCAATTTCGATTTAAAATTAGATGAAAACCGCAGCTTGTACTTTATTTATTGTTTAGAGGGCAATTTTCATTTTACCAAGGGTGGAGAAACTTCTAAAGTTGAGGCTTTGCAAACAGTAGTAGTTGGCGGGTCTAATGAAATTATCAATATCAAATTAAGACAGGGTACAAAATCTAACTTGTCTGTTATAAAGGTGACACAAGACAACAAGCATTCTATAAGAAATAATGACGATTCTGAATTGTATGATCAATTATTTGCATCGTTCTTACATGAAGAAAATGGTTCGCATATTGGAACTTTCAATCTAAAAATTAAGGAGCAGTTACTACAAATTCGTGCAATAAGTCAAATAGGATTGGTTAGAAAACTGTTAATTGAAGGCATTGTAAACTTCACTTTAGCTCTTGAAATTCTTCACTGTAAGCAAGATATTGAAAGCGAAGGACAAGTAAGTACGTTATTAACTAAGAAAGAGCTTTTAAGAATACAAGAGGCTATAAATGCAATTAAAAGAAAGCCTGAATATCCTTATACCGTTACAGATTTAAGCAAAGAATATGGACTTTCACCAACAAAACTTCAAGAAGGGTTTAAAGTTTTAGAAGGTACTACGGTCACTAATTTCATAAGAAATGAGCGTTTGGTTTTAGCTGAAGAATTAATTCAAACATCAGACTTGAATATTTCTGAAATAGTTTATTCAATTGGCTTTACGAGTAGAAGTTATTTTTCAAAAATATTTAGAAATAAATATAAGTGTACTCCTAAAACATATTTGATGAATACTAGAAAAGTTTCCCTTTCTGCATAATATTAACTATAGGAGTAATAAAAGGCCAGCGATAGCTGGCTTTTCTTGTTTATATAAGTTTTTGATTAATAAATTAAAAGGGGTTTTTACTTTCAAAACACAGACCGTAGAATAACCTATCTTTTCAGATAACACCTTCGGTTTTAAATAATTTTTGCAGTCACGAAATCTAATTGCAAAACTAAATGATTAGTATTCTTAACTAGGGAAGCTTGAATTAAAAATGATGTAGAAAAATTAATCTTTGGTTTTCTAAGGGCGATTGTAATAGATAGTGGTAAATGGTATTAGTTATTTAGATAGAAATAACAAATTCAGGCTCTACTTTCATTCCTTCAGAGCTGTTCACATATCGAAGACATTTATGCAATAGAGTCTTAAGTTGGTTGTACGAGGATGGTTTCTGTAAATATAATGAAGCCCCCATTTCTTTTAGTCTTTCAATTTCTTTTGGATGATATGAAGTAGAATATATGATTACTGGTGTGTTGGCATATTTGGCAAGGTCTTTAATATCAGAAAGACATTCAAATCCGTCCATCATAGGCATTTTTAAATCTAAAAAAATCACATCTGGTTTTTCAATTGTTTCCGTTATTAAATCGGCCATTAAATCAACCCCATTATTAAATTCAAAAATTTTAGATGGTATTGGAATCTCTCGTAATGCATCAGAAAAAAAAGTTCTATCATCACTATCATCGTCTGCTAAATAGACATTGAGTACAGCTTTGCTCATTTTTAATCAATCAATTAAACTATTAATTCATGTGTAATGAATAAAAAAAAGTTTTAAAAAAACACCCTTGTAAATTAAAAATTTTAGAGATGCATTAGTAATGCAATCCGCCTAAAATATAACTCAAAACCTAATTTAATAAATGTATTTCATTATTTTATATACTATATAACAGTTGAAACCCACAGTGTAGTATAGTGAGCCATAAATAATTTTATAATGCTAGTATTTAATATGGTTAAAGGAGTAATCTTATTCTTTTTAATGTTTTTAAGAAACTCAAGACCTTTTCCAAAGAAATATGCATTTAATTACTTTCAAGAATTATGACTGACGAAACTTATAATGGAGGGTCTGAAATAAGGTTCTTTATTTTCTTCCAGAATTGTTTAGCCGTTGCACTTGTAGGTTTAACTAAGTCAGACAACATAATTAAATTTCTTTTAAATTGCTCATATTCATATTTGGTAGCGTGGTTCTCGTTTATAGGGTAATAGGCCATGCCCCAGTTAGGAAACATTCGTGTACTAATTTCATCCTCAGAGAAAAGCGTAACATTTTTATGCCGCTCATCTTTTTGAATCTTAGCGTAAAGCACTTCAATTTTACTTTTATCACCTTCTAGCAATTGAACAAAACTGCCTTTATAGTAAATTAGACACCCGGTAATACTATCACGTGAATTGTTTGTACGAGCTTTTTCTAATAGCTCTTCCATTTCTGCGCCCTTCACGGTATTGGTTGCAGTAGACTCATAAGTTAATGTGTACATTTCCAATTTCACTATTCTTGATTGACAAAAATAATAAAATTGGATTAATAGAAATATAGTTGCCTATAGGTAGTGTTTACAAGGTGCTATTAAATAGTGAGTGGGAAATGTAAATAAGAATTAAAGAAAAAGTAGTCGCTTAAAACAAAAAAGCCCCTAAAAGGGGCTTTAAAGTGATCGCAGGAGGATTCGAACCTCCGACCGTCTGCTTAGAAGGCAGATGCTCTATCCAGCTGAGCTATGCGACCGACATCATTTTTTCAAATGTGGGTGCAAACTTAGTGAAATTTATAGACTGGTAAAACCAAAATCAATTAAAATTTTTAATATTTTGTGTAACTGCTAAAATGCGGCTAAGACCTACCTTCGTAAAGGTCGAAATTCTCCCATAATTGATCTAAGACTTTATAGAATATTTCAAATTCTTCTTCTGTGATACCCAGCGTACTAGCCTTTCTTAAATCCTTTATAAACGGCATAACCTCTTTCATAAGATTAGTGCCCTCCTCGGTCATTACTAATTTAAATCGTTTTTGGTCATCTCTAAATCTAGACTTTCTTAAGAGCCCTTTTTTGCATAAACCACTTATAACTCTTGATGTTGTTGCTCTATTTCTGAAATTAGATTTGGCGATATCTGCTTGAGAAGCATCTTTTCCCTCTAAGTGTACGCGCTGTAAAATAACCCATTGCTCAATAGTTAAATCAATACTGTTTTCTGCAAATACCTGTAAAAAAGTACTTTGTACTTTTTTTAGGGTACGGTCAATATAAACGCCGAATCCCTCAGTCCTATCCATAATTTTTGTGCTTATTCTCCCAAAAGTAACGGAGTTTATCGTTAATTTTGTTGTTAATGCAACAAAATTAAAAAATAGTTGTAATTTTACTACTCCTTAGAAGGTCTAAAATTGAATATATGCAATTAGGTTTTAAGAATTATATTTTGGAAGATAGCACCTATAAAGGTGGAGGTAAAAAAATTGTAATGCCCGATGGCGTTACGGTACACAAACTGTCTTCAAATGAAAATCCGTTAGGGTATTCACCTAAGGTGAAGCAAGCGCTAGCGAATACCTTAGATGATTTAAGCTTTTATCCTGACAATACTGATATCCGATTAAGAAAAGCGCTGGTTAAAGACTTCGAAGGAGTATTGAGTGCCGATAATTTTATAACAGCTAATAGCGGTTCTGAAATTATTGATATGATTTCAAAAGCTTTTTTAAGTGAAAATGATGAGGTAATAGTTAGTCAGCCTTGTTTTCTTCCGTATACCGCTTTTACGCGATGGATGGGTGCAAAGGCGATCAATGTACCAATGACCGAAGATTATAACTATAACCTAGATGGCGTCCTTAATGCCATTACAGAAAAAACTAAATTGGTTTTTCTTGCCTCACCAAATAATCCTTCAGGGAATTATATACCTTTAAGAGAATTACGTGATTTTATTAATCGATTGCCGGAGCATGTAGTATTGGTATTAGATGAGGTATACCGTCATTTTGCGGAAGCAGAAGATTACACGTCGGGTATTCCATTTGTTTTAGAAGGTAAAAATGTAATTGCCATTAACAGTTTTTCAAAAACATATGGTCTGGCTGGTTTAAGAGTGGGCTATTGCTATGCTCCATTAGAAATCAGTAATTATATGAGAAAGATATGTAAACCATTCTTACTGTCTTCATTGGCATTAGAGGGTGCGATTGCAGCTTTAGAAGATGTTGATTTTGTAAATAAAACGGTGGCCTTGGTAAAGGAAGAACGACAGTTCGTTTTGAACGGACTTGATGCTTTGGAAATAAAATACTGGCCAACGCAGGGTAATTTTGTGCTGATTGACCCACCTATTAATGATATGGAATTCACCGCCTTTTTAGAAAAAAGAGGAATTATGGTGCGCCCTGTAGGTAATTTTGGTGCTGCTGGAAAAGTACGTATTTCATTTGGTGTTAGAGAGGCAAATACAGCGCTTTTGGCAGCTTTAGAAGTTTTAATGAAATCACAAACCGCAACAGCATAATTTTTTAAATATATATGTTGCATAAGCAACAATAATAGAATTAAACTAATAAAAAATATACTATGTCAACGTTAACAGCAGTAGAAAACAAACACAAAGAAGCTCAAGATTTTATGCCAATCAATGGTACGGATTATTTAGAGCTGTATGTAAGTAACTCTAAACAAGCAGCACACTATTATAAAACTGCATTCGGTTTTAAATCTTTGGCCTATAAAGGTCTTGAAACTGGGAGTAGAGATTTGGAATCTTATGTGATAGAGCAAGATAAAATAAGATTAGTATTGACCTCTCCATTAAAAAGTGGAACAGATGTAGGTAGACATATTGACAAACATGGTGATGGGGTAAAAGTAACGGCTCTTTGGGTAGATGATGCTATATATGCATATGAGGAGGCAATGAAAAGAGGTGCTAAAAGTTATATGAAACCGGTAACAGAAGAAGATGAGAGCGGTAAAGTAGTACGTTCAGGTATTTATTCTTACGGTGAGGTGGTTCATATTTTTGTAGAACGTAAAGACTATAATGGTACTTTTCTTCCTGGATATAAAAAATGGGAAAGCGATTACCAGCCTACTTCTACAGGATTAAAGTTTGTTGACCATATGGTAGGTAATGTGAATGAAGGTCAAATGAACTATTGGGTAGATTTCTATGCCAATGTAATGGGCTTTAAGCAGATTATGTCTTTCGATGATAAAGATATTTCAACAGAATTTACTGCTTTAATGAGTAAGGTAATGAGTAACGGAAATGGTCGCATTAAGTTTCCTATTAACGAACCGGCACCAGGTAAGAAAAAATCTCAAGTAGATGAGTATTTAGAATTCTACGAAGGTGAAGGTGTACAACATATTGCAGTAGCTACAGATAATATCGTAAAAACGGTATCTGACTTAAAAAGTAGAGGAATAGAATTTCTTACCATACCAACAACATATTATGATGTATTGACAGAACGAGTTGGTGAAATTGATGAGGATATAGAGTCTTTACGTAAGTTGGGTATTTTGGTTGACCGTGATGATGAAGGGTATTTGCTTCAGATTTTCACTAAAACTGTTCAGGCTAGACCAACTATGTTTTTCGAAATTATTCAAAGAAAAGGAGCTACTTCATTTGGAAAAGGAAATTTCAAAGCCTTATTTGAAGCTATTGAGCGTGAGCAAGAATTGAGAGGAACTTTATAAGTTCAACAAATTTCTTGAAAATCTTAGAATAGATTACTTTTAAAGGTAGCATTTAATCTCGATTATCGAGTAAAACGAACGTATATGCCTATTTATCACAAACAAGGACAAGTACCGCCTAAGCGGCATACGCAGTTTAGGAAACCAAATGGTGAATTGTATGCTGAGCAATTGTTCGGTACAATTGGGTTCGATGGTATGTCCTCTTTATTATATCACCATAATAGACCTACAATGGTCAAGGAGATTTTGAAGAGTACCGATGTTTCTCCTAAAATTGCTTTAGATAGAAATATACGTTCGTTAAAACTTGTAAGTTTTAATGCTCCGGCAAAAGACGATTTTTTAGAATCGCGCGAACCACTTTTGGTAAATAGCGATATTATCATCGGAGTTGCTGCACCAAGAAAATCGCTACGAGATTATTTTTATAAAAATACCGATGCCGATGAAATGTTGTTCATTCATAAAGGTACAGGTGTCTTAAGAACCATTTTTGGGCAAATACCTTTTGAATACGGAGATTATTTAATAATTCCTAGAGGAACGATTTATCAGATAGATTTTGATACTGAAGTTAACCGAATCTTATATGCAGAATCATTCACTCCTATTTATACACCAAAACGATATCGTAATTGGTTCGGTCAGTTATTAGAGCATTCTCCATTTTGTGAGCGTGATTATAAACTACCGCAAAATTTGGAAACCTTTACCGATACCAATGAGCACTTAATTAAAGTGAAGAAGCAAGGGGTAATGCATGAAATGGTATACATTGGGCACCCTTTTGATGTTGTAGGTTGGGATGGTTATAATTTCCCTTATGGCTTCTCCATTCATAATTTTGAACCCATTACTGGGCGAATTCATCAACCACCACCAGTACATCAAACATTTGAGACGAACGCATTTGTCATTTGTTCTTTTGTGCCGAGGTTGTATGATTATCATCCACAGTCTATACCAGCACCATATAATCATTCGAATATAGATTCTGATGAGATGTTGTATTACGTTGATGGTGATTTTATGAGCAGGAATGGAGTGAAGCCAGGTAACATATCCTTGCATCCCGCAGGTATACCTCATGGTCCGCACCCAGGTGCTGCAGAACGTAGTATAGGTCAAAAAGGTTCTGAAGAATTAGCGGTTATGATTGATACTTTCAAGCCTTTGATGGTAACAGAAAATGCTATGAAATTAGATGATGGTGATTACTATAAATCTTGGTTGGATGAGTAAGAAAATGTCGCCCTGAGAGCAGTCGTAGGCAAGGTGGTTAGTTTAATTAAAGAAACAACAAGACATTGACAACACTAAATACATGGGTTTCAGTACCTAAAAATTCAGATTTTTCAATTTATAATCTTCCTTTTGGAATTTTCTCGGTAAATAGTGATGAGCCAAAAGCTGGCGTAGCTATTGGTGAACAGATTGTAGATTTATCCACTTTGGCAAGTTTAGGTTTGTTAGAAGTTGATGCTTTCTATTTTAAGAAATCAACTTTAAATGAATTCATTTCCTTAGGGAAGAAAATCACTAATAAAGTTCGTTTAGATGTTCAACGACTATTGACTATTGAAAACTCACCATTAAAAAATCATCCAGAAGCTTTTTTTTTACAGCAAAATGCGAAAATGCATTTGCCTGTGCATGTGGGTGATTATACTGATTTTTATTCTAGTATAGAACATGCTACCAATGTGGGTAAAATGTTTCGTGACCCAGAGAATGCATTATTGCCTAATTGGAGACATATTCCAGTAGGATATCATGGTCGTGCATCATCAATTGTAGTTAGTGGAACGAATATTCACAGACCTATGGGGCAAGTGAAAACCAATGATATGGAAGTGCCAGTTTTTAAAGCTTCAGGGAATTTGGATTTCGAATTGGAAATGGGTTTCGTTGTAGGTAAAAGTACCGAACTGGGAGAACGTGTTTCAACCAAAAATGCAACTGAACATATATTCGGCTTGGTCTTATTTAATGATTGGTCTGCACGTGATATCCAAAAATGGGAATATGTGCCTTTAGGGCCATTCTTAGGAAAAAGCTTTGCCTCATCTATGTCCCCTTGGATAGTAACTCTCGAAGCTTTAGAGCCCTTTAAGGTTCAAGGGCCTGAACAGCAGCCAGAAGTATTGTCATATTTACAATATGAAGGTCAACTTAACTATGATATTCAATTACAAGTGGGTATGGCGCCTAAGAATACAAAAGAGACCATTGTAAGCACCTCGAATTTTAGATACATGTATTGGAATATGATGCAGCAAGTAGCGCACCATACCGTTAATGGGTGTAATATAAATGTAGGCGATGTAATGGCTTCTGGTACTATTTCAGGAAAAGATGAAAGCTCTTTTGGCTCACTTTTAGAAATTTCATGGGGAGGTAAAAAGCCATTTGCATTGAGTGATGGTAGTCAGCGAACTTTTATTGAAGATAACGATACGATCACCCTACGAGGTTTTGCAGAAAAAGACGGAATTAAAGTAGGTTTCGGGGAAGTTTCAGGTACCATATTACCAAGTAAATAAATCATATACTTTTTAAATTTAGAATAAAAGCGGCATGTCACAGAACGAGGAAATAAATTCTATAGATCCCAATAGTATTTCACAACAAGAGCTACATGGTTATTTGTTATCTGCCGTGGCACCAAGACCTATCTGTTTTGCAAGTACGATTGATAAAGATGGCAATGTAAATTTGAGTCCGTTCAGCTATTTTAATTTGTTTAGTGTGAACCCGCCAATCATGATATTTTCACCCTCAAGAAGAGGACGTGATAATACTACCAAGCACACGTTGGAAAATGTTTTAGAAGTAAAAGAGACGGTCATCAATATTGTAAATTATGATATGGTAGAGCAAATGTCTTTATCAAGTACCGAATATGACGAAGGTGTAAATGAGTTCGTAAAAGCCGGGTTTACCCAAGTACCTAGTGATAAAGTGAAGCCACCAAGAGTAGGGGAAGCTCCTGTAGCATTTGAATGTGTTGTTGATAAGGTAATTGCATTGGGTGACAGACCAGGTGCAGGCAATTTAGTGTTAGCAAAAGTGGTTCAGATTCATGTAAAAAAAGTTTATTTAGATGCGGAAGGAAATTTAGACACTCCAAAGTTAGATTTAGTAGCACGTATGGGTGGTAATTGGTATTGTAGAGCAAATGGTGATGCTTTATTCGAAATTCCTAAGCCTATACGTACAAAAGGTATCGGTGTAGATATGTTGCCAGAAGCTGCTCGTAATAGCTCGGTATTAACGGGTAATAATCTAGGTCGATTAGGCAATTTAGAAGAATTACCTACTAAGGAAGCAATAAGGCGAATCGCAGAACATCCGCAAGTAAAATCCATTATAGAAGGAACAATGAATGTATCTGAAATTCATACCCTAGCCCAAAAATGGTTGGAGGAAGGAAAAACTGAAGATGCTTTGGCATTACTACATCTTTAAAACCTTACTTATTTATTGAAATTTAATGTGTAAATAGGTTTTCTATTCCAACTATAGCTCATGAGGTTCTATGTGAATCAACACATGACAGAGATTAGGAATCTCAGCTTTTAAATGATCTTGAAGTAAGTGGGCGATATCATGCCCTTTGGTTACTGAAATATCACCATCTACCATGGCATGTAAATCTACATGAAACTGCATTCCGGCTTTGCGAATAAAACATTTTTCTGTTCCAGTAACTCCAGGAACTTCTATTGATTTAATACGAATTTCCTCTATGAGGTCATCGTAACGTTGTTCATCCATGATCTCACCAAGGGCAGGCCTTAAAATTAAATAGCTATTATAAAGAATAAAACCTGATGCAAGTAATGCTGCCCAATCGTCTGCAGTTTCATATCCTTTGCCAAAAACAACAGCAATAGAAATACCAATAAAGGCCATCACAGAGGTAATTGCATCACTTCTATGGTGCCAAGCATCTGCTTTTAGAGAGGTGCTATTTGTTTCTTCACTTTTTTTGATCACAATACGGTATGAAATCTCTTTCCATACAATTATTAAGCCTAGAACAATTAAAGTCCATTTTTTTGGAACTTTATGCGGAGTCTGAATATTTTCGATACTTTCATAGGCAATAACTGTTGCAGAAATCACCAAAAATGCGACCACCAAAAAAGTAATTATAGGTTCTATTTTACCGTGACCATAAGGGTGATTTTCATCAGCGGGGCGTTCTGCATATTTGAACCCTAAGAGTACTAAAATGGAAGCAAAAATATCAGTTGTAGACTCAATTGCATCCGCTATAAGGGCATAAGAATTACCAAAAAAACCAGCAAATCCCTTAATTAATGCTAGGGCAATGTTTCCAATAATACTGAAATAAGTGGTCTTGATAGCAGTTTGTTCGATACTCATATAACAAAGGTAATGGTATCAGAAATCACAGAATATTTTTACGTGTAATTAATCTCAACTTTACGTAAAATAAACGACAATTAATTTGCTTTTTTATAGGCTTCGGTAAGCCAAGCTATAAGTTCATCATCAACTTGCTTAGCATCGGTAAGTTGAACTCTGTGCGTACACATGGTGCCAAAAGGGCCCGAAGATTCTAATCGGTCATTGGTAGGTTTATCCTTTATTTTAAGTCCGAGATCAATCCGGGTCTTAGTGGCTGGTTTTATAAGAGCAAATTGTGTTTTTCGTATCAAACTAACAGTGGTCTTTTTAGGGGTAATGGTGACATCGTCACCGAATGTTTTTACCACTTTTAAAAGTGCATTGTAGATGGGGGTCAAATTTTCTTTCCCATTGTACTGTTGTGCAACAAGGTCATCGGGAGTAGTATTTTCTTGTTTGGATAAAGTAACAATTGTATTTGCAAAACCATGGGTTACACTGTGTTCTTTTTTTAGAAAATTGACAGCTTCAGAGTGCTTTGTAAATGATTTTGACTTTAAAAGTGATTTCCACTCTTTTAAGGACTTACCTGTTTTTTCGGGCATATTGTCAATCATTGTTTGAAGTGCCTTTTCCATTTTGTGGTTGATTTGAAATTGAACTATAATTTACAAAAATTAATAATGATTTAATGTATCCCATTTGCGAACTAGTAGGTCTAATGCGTTTTTTAATGCTAGTTGCAGAAGTGATTTATCCATAGAAAAAAGAGAAAATCAATCACAAGATTATCAATCTAGCAATAAAAAACGCCACAGTTATTTTATGAATAAAAATAGGACGATTAACTTATCTGGGTATGCAATTACAATTAATAGTGCTTATATTAGGTAAGACAGAAATACGACCCATCTATGGCATTAAAAGTTGCAATTAAACACAAGACAAAATATATCTACGATAGAAGCATTAATCTATCTCCACACATATTTAGATTGCGGCCTGCACCACATAGTAGAACACCCATTGAGGCATATTCTATTAAAATAAAACCAGAGAATCATTTCTTTAACTGGCAACAAGATCCGTTTGGTAATTATTTGGCGCGAATTGTATTTCCAGATAAGACCACCGAGCTTTCTGTAGATATAGAGATTATTGCAGATTTAAAAACAATTAATCCGTTCGATTTCTTTGTTGAAGAAGCTGTAGAAGAATTTCCATTTACGTATTCCGAAGAATTAAAAAAAGAATTATTACCCTATTTAGAAAAAGTGGAAAGTGGTCCGCTTTTAAAAGATTGGTTAGCGAAAATTGATATGACGCCTAAGCGTAGTATTGATTTTCTAATTGGTTTGAATAGCGATTTGTACAACCATTTAAACTATACCTTACGTATGGATCCTGGGGTGCAAACGTGTGAAGAAACTTTGACTAGCAAATTAGGTTCATGTAGAGATTACGCTTGGTTGTTAGTGCAAACATTACGTCATTTAGGATTGGCGTCAAGGTTTGTATCAGGGTATTTGGTGCAATTGAAATCTGATGAAAAATCATTAGATGGCCCATCTGGTCCTGAAGAAGATTTTACAGATTTACATGCTTGGGCAGAAGTGTATTTACCGGGTGCAGGTTGGATTGGCTTAGACGCTACATCTGGTCTATTAGCTGGTGAAGGTCATATTCCTTTAGCTTGTACGCCCTCATATGAAAGTGCAGCACCTGTTAGCGGATTTTCCGATTTTGCCGAAACTACCTTTGAGTTCGAAAATTCTGTTACACGTATTTTTGAGTCTCCACGAGTTACCAAACCCTATACAGAAGACCAATGGAAAGCTATTTATGATTTGGGCTTTGTGGTAGAAGATGAATTACAGGCGAATGATGTTCGATTAACAATGGGTGGTGAGCCAACTTTTGTTTCTGTAGATGATATGGAGTCGGGAGAGTGGAATACCGAGGCCGATGGTGAGCATAAACGTAAGCTTGCAAGTAAATTGTCTATAAGATTAATGGATGTGTTCGGTAAAGGCGGAGTCTTACATCATGCCCAAGGAAAATGGTACCCTGGTGAACCCTTACCACGATGGTTAATAGGCGTACATTGGCGTAAAGATGGAAACCCAATTTGGAGAGAGCCGAAGTTACTGGCCTCTTTTGCGGAAAATTATAAACTACCCGTAAATATCACGGAAACCTTCTTAAATACATTATCTAAATTATTAGGAATTGACGAGGAGACTGTTACCCCTGCATACGAAGATGCATTTTACTTTTTATGGGAAGAAGGGAAATTACCTATTGATGTAGACCCCAAAAAATACAATAAAAATGATACTCACTTACGGCGAAAGTTGGGTGATATTTTAGAGCAAGGTATCGGTAAGGCGGTAGGCCACGTATTACCTTTAGTGAAGAAAAGTGGTAAATGGATTACCAATACGTGGGAGTTTAGAGGAAAGCATTTATTACTGACACCTGGTAATTCTTCTATAGGTTTACGATTACCATTAGACTCATTGCCAAAGAACCCAGAGATACCTTCTGAGCCAACGGCAGAGCCAGAGCTTTTTGAGAAAAGACCTGCTTTACCTGAATATGGAATCGATCTAAAGCGAAGAAAAAGAAGAAAAACAACTACAAGAAGAAATAAGGATCAACCTTTTGTGCGTACGGCTATTTGTGCTGAGGTTCGAGAAGATAAATTATACTTGTATTTACCACCTTTAGATAGCGCAGAAGACTTTCTAGATTTAGTAGCGAGTATAGAGGCAACTGCTAAAAAATTAAACACTCCGATACTATTAGAAGGTTACGAGCCACCACGCGATAACCGTTTAGAGGTGTTGAAAGTAACTCCGGATCCTGGTGTTATAGAAATAAATGTTCATCCGGCAAATAACTGGAAAGAGCTTACAGATAATACATTAACGCTTTACGCTGAGGCTAAAAAAGCACGTTTAGGTACCGAAAAGTTTATGCTTGACGGTAAGCATACGGGTACTGGAGGGGGAAATCACGTTACCTTAGGTGGGGTTACACCGGCAGATAGTCCGCTACTGAGAAACCCACAATTGTTGCGAAGTTTATTAACATTTTGGCAGCATCATCCTGGGTTATCTTATTTGTTTTCTGGGGCATTTATAGGGCCAACTAGTCAAGCACCACGAGTTGACGAGACTAGATTAGAAAATTTGTATGAGTTAGAAATTGCATTTTCGCAAATACCCGAAGATAAAGAAGTGCCGTTTTGGTTGACCGACCGGTTGTTTCGTCATTTACTGACCGATATTACAGGAAACACCCATAGGGCCGAATTTTGTATCGATAAGTTATATTCCCCAGATTCTTCTTCAGGTAGGTTGGGCATACTAGAACTACGTGCATTTGATATGCCACCACATGCGCAAATGAGTTTAATGCAAATGTTATTGGTGCGTACGTTGGTTTCATGGTTTTGGAAAAAACCTTATAAGCATAAATTAGTACGTTGGGGTTCTGAACTACATGACAAATTTTTGTTAGAGCACTATGTAAAAGAAGATATAAAAGATATTGTAGAGCAATTAAACGACGCCGGTTATCCGTTTAAGTTAGATTGGTTCGACCCGTTCTTTGAATTCCGTTTTCCATTGTATGGTATGGTAGAAATAAATGCGATGCAATTAGAACTTCGTATGGCTATTGAACCTTGGAATGTATTGGGCGAAGAAATGACAGGACGTGGTACTTCACGTTATGTGGATTCTTCCTTAGAGCGCATACAAGTTAAGCTGAACAACTTTACAGTAGAAAGATATACATTAACATGTAACGGAATAAAAGTTGACCTTAGTCCTACAGGAACAAAAGGTGAATATGTAGCAGGTGTGCGCTTTAAGGCGTGGGATCCTTGGTCTGCATTGCACCCAACTATTGGGGTAGATACGCCCCTTGTTTTTGATATTGTAGATGACTGGAATCAAAAATCTATTGGAGGTTGTACATACTTTGTGGCTCACCCTGGTGGCCTTTCCTATGATAATTACCCAATAAATAGTCTTGAAGCCGAATCGAGAAGAATTAATAGATTCTGGGATATAGGTTTAACACAAGACGAAGTTACACCGACAGAATTGGTCGCGACAACAAATTTCACAGGCAGAATGGTTGAACCTAAGTCAGGTTCAAATACCTTTGTATATAAGGAGATACCTGTAAACCCTGAGTATCCTCATGTAACTGATTTACGTAAGAAGTAATTGAAAAAGGTAATGCCAACAACGAAGACTAGCTGGTTAAATAGCTATAATACCCATCAAGGCAATGATGAAATGTATTCATTGAATGATGAGGTAAAACCTTATTGGAATAAATTATTTAAAGAATTTGATAAACTCGGTGTCAACGGATTAACGGCACGCCAAAAAGATATTGATTGGTTATTGTCTGAGAACGGCGTGACCTATAACGTTTATAATGACCCTAAAGGAATGCGTAGGCCTTGGAGCTTAAATGTAGTTCCTTTTGTTTTGCAACATGAAGAATGGAATAGGGTAGAGGCCGGTTTAAAACAAAGGGCCGAACTGCTCAATTTGATTTTAAAAGATGTTTACGGCGAACGAAAGCTAATTAAAGATAGTATTGTACCCTATGAAGTCATTTATGGGCATCGTGGTTTTTTGAGACAATGCTCAGGAATGGAACTTAATTTAGAAAAGTTTTTATCCATTTATGCAGCTGACTTATGTCGCGGTACTGATGGTCGTTTGTGGGTAGTAAATGATCGTACAGAAGCACCTTCAGGAATGGGATATGCCTTAGAAAACAGGTCTACCAGTAGTAGAATTCTTCCTGAGATGTTCGCGAAAATGCATGTTAAACGGTTGTCTGGTTTCTTTCAAGAATTCAATCAAATGCTTATTGATGCAGCTCCGGGTAAAAAAGAGAATCCGAATATCGTAATTCTAACTCCTGGGTCACACAATGAAACTTATTTTGAACATGCATACATGGCTTCCTTTTTAGGATACCCATTAGTACAAGGCAATGATTTGGTAGTGCGCGATGGTTTTCTGTGGATGAAATCATTACAAGGGTTAAAACTGATAGATGTGGTTTTGCGTAGGGTAGATGATGCCTTTACGGATCCCTTAGAATTACGAGAAGATTCACATTTAGGCGTAGCCGGATTATTAGATGTGGTTAGAAGAAAAAATGTATCTGTTATTAATCCTGTAGGAAGTGGAGTTATTGAAAATCCTGGGTTAATTCCTTTTATGCCAGCGATTGCTAAATATTTCTTGAAAGAAGAGTTGATATTGCCGCAAATAGCCTCTTGGTGGTGCGGGCAAGAAAATGAAAAAAATTACGTACTAGAAAATTTATCAAAATTAGTTGTAAAAAGAATAGATCGTACCAATAGGGAAAGTATTTATTTTGGAGAGTTAATGAGTGTTAAAGAGCTAGATGCACTTAAAAAAGTGATTATAGAACGACCATATCGTTTTGTCGCTCAAGAGCACATAAATTTTTCTACCGCTCCGAGTCTTACCGATGAGAGTTTAGAACCAAGAAATGTAGTCGCTCGTGCATTTTGTATTGCTTCAAAAGATCAGTATTCGGTAATGCCAGGTGGTTTGGTTAGGGTGGCTTCAGACAGCGAAACTGTTCGAGTTTCTAATCAACGAGGTGGTACAAGTAAAGATTTATGGATATTAGATGAGACTGCCTCTAAAGAAGATAAAACTAGGCAATGGCATCAGAAATCATCGGTTGCGATTTCCGGATTAAATGACTTACCAAGTCTAACGGCAGAAAATTTGTATTGGGCAGGGCGTTATGTTGGGCGTACATTAGTTAATGCACGTTTCTTACGAACCGTTATGCGCCAAATGGCCATTGTGCAGAATAGAAATGAAAAACCCGATTCTGAAAAGTTAAAAGTGTTGTTCAAAGCCGTTACCCACTTAACAGGAACCTACCCAGGTTTTATTGAAAAAGATAAGAGTGGGAAATTGGCAATGGATAATCCTTACGAAGAAATGCTGTCCGTAATTTTAGATAAAAATAGAGTTGGTAGTTTAGCCCACACCATAGGTATGTTCAGTAATTCATACTATTCTATTCGTAATTTATGGTCTTCAGATATGTGGCGTGTATTTGAAAATATTCAGAAATTATGGAATTCTATAGTAGATAGTAAAGATCATTCGATCAACCGAATCTTAAAAGTATTGAATCAATTAATCACACGATTAATTGCCTTTATGGGGTTAATTGAGGAAAGTATTATGGTGCAACAAGGTTTGTTGCTTTATTTTATTGGATTGCAACTAGAACAAAGTTCGTTGACTATTACTAAATGTCGTGCCTTACTAACCATTAAATATGACGTTCAGATAGAGTACGAATTGTTAGAGTATTTATTGACAAGCCACGAAAGTTTAAATATTTATAGATATAGTTATCGTTCGCATATTGAGTTAGAGCATGTACTTGATTTAGTAGTGTTAGATTTAGATTATGCACGTTCTTTAACCTTTATGATAAATCGATTACAGAAAGATATTTCTCGTTTACCACATTCAAAACATGATCACCAATTAAGTAATTATCAGAAATTTGTATTCGAGGCCTTTTCAAAGTTGAGGTTAGCAGAATCTTCAAAATTAGCTAAGACAAAATCTGAAAATGATTATTCAAGAGATGAACTTGATTCTTTGATGAAAGCTCTTTCCAAGCTTTTGCATCAGACCTCACAATCTATTTCAAACACATATTTCAATCACACAGACAAGCAAAATCAATTGTTTACACAGTCTTTTCCTATTTGAATATGATATTTAATGTTACACATACCACTAAGTACGAATATAATTCCCCGGTCAGTTATTGCCATAATATTGCAACGTTACGACCAAGGGAATCGAAGGGGCAAGAGCTTTTAGATTATAAAATTCAAATAACACCAGAACCTGCTGAAATATCTGAACGCATTGATTTTTTCGGTAATTATATTACCCGTTTTTCTATTCAAACGGAGCATAAAATATTAAAAGTAACCACCAAAAGTAAAATCAAACGAGAATACGCCCAATATCATGAATTATTTAATAGTGCAGGTTGTTCTGGTATAACCATGAACGATGCCCTATTTGTATTGAAAGGTATGAGTCCTGAAATTCTCGAAGCAAAACAGTATACACTTGAATCGATTTTTATCAGAAGAACAGATAAGAATATTCGTGATTATGCTGAATTGTCTTTTAAAGGAAACCGTTCTGTTTTTGATGCGGCCTTTGAATTAATGCAACGTATTTATACCGATTTCGATTTCGATTCAGAGTTTTCTACTATTTCGACTCCTATAGAAGAAGTTATGAAAGAGAAAAAAGGAGTTTGTCAAGATTTCGCACAAATTGCCATTGCTTGTATTCGTTCTGTCGGATTGCCTGCACGATATATTAGTGGTTATATTGAAACTTTACCAGCTCCTGGAAAGAAAAAATTGGTTGGCGCTGATGCATCACATGCATGGTTCGCCATTTTTATACCTGGTTTTGGTTGGGTAGATTTTGATCCAACGAATAATCAGATTCCAAAAGACCAACATATTGTTGTAGGGTGGGGAAGAGATTATTATGATGTGCCACCGTTAAAGGGAGTGGTTTACGGTAGTGGACAAAGTACGTTAAAAGTTGCTGTCGATATTGCTGCAGTTGTGTAAGCCATTTTTGAATATTGGTTTTTATTAACCTAAAAACCAAAAATTTTCAATGTTAGATAGAAAACCGAAGGGCATAATAAACAACCAATTCCTGTATAGAATGTTGCTGTTAATGCTCCGTAAGGAACGAGCTTTTCATCAGTAGCTGCCAAACCTGCAACAACACCACTTGTAGTGCCAATCAATCCACCAAACACAACAGCGGCATGCGGGTTGTCAAGCTTAATTCGTTTGGCAATTAATGGTGTTGCGATTGTGGTAAAAATAGTTTTTACAACTCCTGTGGCTACACTTATTGCAATAACATCTGAACTTGCGCCCAGCGCGGTACCAGTAACCGGTCCAATAATGTAGGTACCAGCACCTGCTGCAATGGTCGCCATACTAACCGCATCTGTATAACCCATGAAGTAAGCAATTACAGCGCCAATAAAAAAAGTAGCGGTAACTCCAATAAATAGTGAAATGATACCTGCGAGTCCGGCCTGTTTTATTTTAGAAATATCTGCACTCATTGCAGTAGCCACTACGGCAAAATCTCTAAACATAGACCCACCAAGTATAGCCATTCCTGCAAAAATGGGAATATCTGCCATACCTTTTTTATCACCAGTAAATGCTAATGCTAAACCTATTAGAATTGCAATGGCTACCCCAGGTATTTTGTTTCTCAATAGTTTTTTGGAAATCCAAAAAGAAAAAAGCATTACAATGCCTACAAATAGAAATGCGAATACGAGCCCATTCTTTGAAATAATCTTTTCAATGATTTCCATACCTATGTTTTTGGAATTTCATTGTTTCTGCCAATTTTAGATAAAACAGGTACTAAAAGCATACAAATAATAGTAGTGACGATTCCGGCGACAACTGCAACGAAGCCACCAGAAACTGCAGCTTTTACATTAAGTGTTGCAGCCATAGCAACAATTATGGGAATGTACATGGCGCTCCAAAACCAAATACCTTTTTCAGTTTCAGGAATTAGCCAACCTTTTTTTCTAAGATAAATACTCGAGGCCATTAACAGAATCATAGCAAAACCTACGCCCCCAATATCATTATTGATGTTAATGAGCTTGCCTAATAAATTTCCAAGAAATTTGCCGAATAAAAAACAAGCTGCCAATAATGCTACCCCATATATTTTCATACTTCTGTGAATTTATGTAAATAGTTTTTTAATATCATTTTTTGTCACTTTACCCATAACGTTTCTAGGTAATTCTTCTTGAAAAATATATTTCCTGGGTGTTTTGTAAGCAGGTAGTTTTTCATGAATCCACGATGTTAAATCTTCAACTGATAATTCATCAGACTTTAAAACAATACTTGCCCCAATAATTTCTCCCCATTCCAAATCAGGAATGCCAACAACACCGCAATCTTTAATTTTTGGATGGGTTCTAAGTACTTCTTCAATTTCTAAAGCAGATATTTTATAGCCCCCAGATTTAATAATATCTACTGAATTTCTACCTAAAATCTGGTAACTATCTACATCAAATAAGGCTATGTCTCCAGAATGAAACCACCCGTCTGAAGTAAAAGCTTCTGCAGAAGCCTTTGGCTTTCCCCAATATTCTTTAAAAACATTGGGTCCTTTTATTTGAATTTCTCCAGGTTCACCAACGGTAACTAATTGATTGTTTTCATCGGCAAGTCTTATTGAGACTCCGTGTAACGGTTGACCGATATGACCTGGTCTACGTTTTCCATTATATGGGTTGCTAATGGCCATGCCCATTTCGGTCATACCATAGCGTTCTAATAAGGTATGTCCGCTGATTTCTTTCCATTCCTCCAAAACACTGACAGGTAGCGCAGCGGAACCGGAAACCATTAATCTGAATTTGGATAAGTGTTTTGAAATTTTCGTTTTTTCAGTAGAAGAAAGTTCGTTGAAATAGGTCGTTAATTTGAAATATATTGTCGGAACTGCCATAAATACATTAACCTCGTCTTTTGAGAAGATATCAAATATCGCTTTCGGACTAAACTTTGGAAGGAATTCACAACATGCTCCGCTCCATAAAGCACAACTCAACATATTGATAATACCGTGTACGTGGTGCAAGGGTAAAACATTTAGAACATGATCATCTTTGTTCCATTCCCAAGAAGTAGTTAGGGCAGTAATTTGTGCTTCGATATTAGCATGAGTAGTTACGACTCCTTTTGGTAATCCGGTAGTGCCACTGGTATATAGAATAAGTGCGCTACGATCTAAAGTAATGGTAGGTAGCTTACATTTTTTCGGTTTGATATCAGCATACTTGACAAATCGAATATTGGTGCTTTTAAATAAAGGAGAAAGTAATTCTGTAAAAGCCTCGGTATAAATTAATGTTGTGGCTTGCGTGTCTTCTAAAACGTATTGAATAGAAGGTAGTGGATGTTTTTCACATAAGGGAACAGTAATACCACCAGCTCTCCATATTCCCCATTGAACAGTCGCATAAGAAAAACTCGCAGGAACTAAGAAAGCAATTCTAGCTTGATTTAAATCTTTTTGGTCTTGTAGTAAATGAGCAGAAACATGTTCTGAATTCTCTAATAATTGGTGGTAAGTATGGTTTTTACCATCACTTTTGATAGCAACTCTTTCTGTAAACAAAGAGGCTCTTTCAATTAATGTTATCATGTGGTGTTGATGCTTAATAATTGTGTCGGTCAAACAAGGTAAGCACCAATACTGTAAATGCCAAAAGATGTAAAAAAATAACTAGTATTTAAACAATATGTAAATGAAAGTATTTTGCAGCTAATAATTTATATAAGTGCCAATAATATCGTTTTTAAAATGTATTAAATAAGTCTATAGTGGGTAGTTTTTGAAGACATATATTATTTTAATAACGCTCGAATTTCTTTGAAATTAGTGATTGGTTTTCGCACGATTTCTCATTGGTATTACTATTTAGTTCAATATTGGTTGTGAAATTTCAAAAAACATGGATTGAAACATTTAAATGTGATAAAAAAAGCATAGAGTATATAATAATTGGGTTGATAATCTTAATTTGTAGAGTATAAACCAACAAAATAATGACCTATATCTTTTCGATGACACCAAGAATCAAAGTTTTGAGTTCTTTATTCCTTTTTGTTTTTATAATAACTCACACAGTTTTAGGACAGTGGAGTCCGGCAGGGGAAAAAATCAAAACAGAATGGGCAGAAAAAATCACACCTAATAATGTGCTTCCAGAATATCCAAGACCAATTATGGAACGTGATGAATGGAAAAATTTAAATGGCCTTTGGGATTATACCATACAGAAAAGAGGTAGTGCTGCACCCACTAATTATCAAGGTAAGATTCTGGTTCCTTTTGCAGTAGAATCGAGTCTATCAGGAGTCATGAAAGAAGTAGGGTCAGATAAGGAGCTCTGGTACAACACCTCTTTCGAAGTGTCTTCTAGTTGGAAAAATCAATCTTTGATATTACATTTTGGTGCTGTGGATTGGGAAACTGTAGTTTGGGTAAATGGAGTTAAAATTGGCTCTCATTTGGGTGGGTATACTCCTTTTTCTTTTGACATCACACCATTTCTAGTTGACGGAGAGCAGCAGCTAACCGTAAAGGTTTGGGACCCTACCAATGATGGTCCACAACCAAGGGGTAAACAAGTAAAGAAACCCGAAGGTATATGGTATACTCCCGTAACCGGTATTTGGCAAACCGTATGGATGGAACCTGTTTCAAAAAAACATATTGAAAATATAAAGACGGTGCCAAACATAGATAATGAGACAATAAAGATTTTACCTATTGTGAAAGGAACAGTTTATGGTGATATTATAGAGGTAATTGCTTTTGATGGTGACCGTATGATAGCGACAGCTAAAGCTACGGTTGGGGAAGAGTTAGAATTATCAGTGGCGAATTCCAAACTTTGGTCGCCAGAATCTCCTTTTTTATATGATTTAAAAATTAGAGTATTAAGTAATAATGAAGTTGTAGATGAGGTGAAAAGTTATGTTGGTATGCGAAAGATTAGTATGAAAAAAGATGCTTTTGGCATTGTTCGTATGCAGCTAAATAACCAAGATTATTTTCAATTTGGGCCGCTAGATCAAGGATGGTGGCCAGATGGACTATATACTGCGCCTAGTGATGATGCTCTAAAATATGATATTGAAAAAACCAAAGAACTGGGTTTTAATATGATTAGAAAGCATGTGAAAGTAGAACCAGCTAGATGGTATACCCATTGCGATAGAATGGGGATTTTGGTGTGGCAAGATATGCCAAGTGGAGACAAGAGTCCTCAATGGCAAAATCATAATTATTTTGATGGCTCTGAACTAAAGAGAAGTGCAGAGTCAGAAAAGATATATAGAACAGAGTGGAAAGATATAATGGATTATTTGTACTCTAACCCTAGTATCGTGGTTTGGGTGCCTTTTAATGAAGCTTGGGGCCAATTTAAAACAGAAGAAATTACAGAATGGACAAAAGCATATGATTCAAATAGGTTAGTTAATTCTGCGAGTGGAGGCAATTTTTATCGTACAGGTGATATTGTTGATTTACATAACTACCCAGGTCCTGATATGTATTTGTATGATGCACAAAGAGTCAATGTGCTTGGTGAATATGGAGGAATTGGGCTTCCTTTGAAAAATCATTTATGGAAACCTGATAATAATTGGGGCTATGTAAAGTTTAAAAATTCAAAAGAAACTACGGCAGAATATGTTAAGTATGCTAAAGAATTGAAAAAACTGGTTAAGGCTGGATTCTCAGCTGCGGTTTATACACAAACGACTGATGTTGAAGGTGAGGTAAACGGTTTTATGACCTATGACCGTAAAGTAGATAAGATGAATATAAAAGAAGTAAAAACAGTAAACTTGGAGGTTATAAATGTCCTAAATAATCAATAGTTTACGCCAAATAACAATAAACTTAAAGTTGTATTTATTTTGTGGAAATATTTACCTTTTGTCCTATCGATTAATTACCAAACACAAGTAAATGATTTTTTTAGTCCTTTTGATTGAGTAAATCCGTTAATGTTAATAGATTTTTTTCAATTCTGGTATGAAGAAAATACGAACCCTGATTTAAATATTCCATTTGGGAATGAATTTTTGAACGCTACAGATTTTTAAGATGGGTGATGGTTTAGCCCATGTCTTAGATGCCAAGAAAATATGAAAAAAGTATTGACTGTAGTTATAACTAATCGATATAAATATTGAATTAAAGAAACTGGTTAAGCTTGAAAAAGTTGAGTAGTTTTAGTTAAAGAAAAATAAATAAATCAGATTACTTTTTTTAACTACCTCAATGATTATTATTCTTTTTCCAAGCCTCAAATTCTGTTTTAAACATTTCATTGGTTAGCGGATAAAGTCCAATAACAGAATTACCGTTTTGAACTTTTTCAATTACAAACTCTTCATAAAGTGTCATTAGTAAACATTCATTTGCAACATCATTAGCAATGTTAGCAGGAATTACCATTACCCCGTCATCATCTCCAATAATCATATCACCAGGAAAAATGGCTACATCACCACAGCCAATCGGGTCATTTATAGCTATTGCCTGATGCAAGGTTAAATTGGTAGGTGCGGAGGGCCTATTATGGTAGGAGGAAAACTTTAGGTCGGCTATTTCTGCTGAATCTCTAAATCCGCCGTCGGTTACAATACCTGCTGCTCCTTTTACCATTAACCTTGTAATTAATATGGAGCCTGCCGATGCCGCCCTGGCATTCTGTCGACTATCTATCACCATAACGGCACCTTTAGGACATTCCTCTACAGCTACTCGTTGTAAATGTTTAGGATCTCTAAAGACTTCAATAGGATTTAAGTCTTCCCTTGCAGGAATATAACGTAACGTAAAAGCCTCGCCTACCATAGTAGGTTTACCTAATTTTAGCGGTTGTACGTGCTGAATAAATTGATTTTTAAGTCCCCGTTTAAAAAGACAAGTTGCAACTGTAGCTGTACTCACCTTACTCAACTTCTCTTTAGTACCCTCTAAATTATTATTCATATTTAAATGCTTTATGCGTTACGCCAAGTTTCTTTTAAAAAGTCTAAATCACTTTTCATTTGCCTGTATACATCTTCTTTCGCAATAGATATTTCATTAGCCCCATGTTCCGCACCACCTAAATCATACTCTAAATGAAGTGAAATGGGCACATTTATCTTGTACTTCTTTAGCAATGAAAAATATCGTTTAAAATCAATCATTCCATCACCTAAGGGAGTATTTATAGGTTTCCATTCTCCATTAACTTCACCCCATTTAAAATCTTTAATTACAATCGACTTTATATATGGCTGTATTACCTGAAGTCCTAATTCCCAACTAGTGCCACCTTCTACAACTGCGTGCCGAATATCATATTGACATCCAAAATTGGTGTTGTTCGTTGCTTCTAGTATAGGAATTAAATCCCAAATAGGAGCTCCTACATGTTTACCTGCATGGTTTTGATAACAACCTATAAGGTTAAGTTTAGTATTTAATTCTTCCAACTTTTTAAATTGAGCACCATAGAGTTCTTGACTTGCTGCAATACTTTGTTCTTCAGGGTAGGTCAACCATCCACTTCTGTAGTGTGTTAATCCTAATTTACTTGCTGTCTCTAACACAGTTTTATGCTCAATATTTTCTACATCGAGTACATTGGTAGTCATTAATTTTGCTTTAAGACCATGCTTTTTCATTGCTGTAACCGCTTTAGGCAAATCTGCATCTACTCTTTCAGGCAACACATGCCCTTTAGGTCTAACAGTTAAATCTAAACCATCAAAACCTAACTTAGATGCAACTGAAGACATTTCATTATAATCTAAAAATTGTAGATGTTTAGAAAACAAATACACCTCTATATCATCGTTCGTATTTGATAATTCTAGTTGAAAAGGATTTTCAATTCCGAACACCGGCATTGCCATTAATCCTGTAGATGATAGTTTAACAAAATTTCTTCTTGACAAAGCTCTATTATCATCCTTCATAATTAGTGGTGTTTTATTGATTTATTTAGTAGAAACTATGTTAAAAACTTGCTAGTCTTACAAATATAAGTATTTTTGGTAAACCAAACTGGTTTACCAATTTTGGTTTAGACAATGAGTTGTTCTCAACTGATTTTTTAAGGCCTCGAAAAATCAATGGTTTACTATTCGGTATATTCTTCATAATAAAATCAAAATGATGAAAACGATTTTCTTTCTAATAAGCACCCTTTTTATAGTATTTCCTACGATTAAAAACTTTAAAACTGATGGTGTCTACGTAAAAAATAGCACTGAATTGAATAAAGCAATAGAAACCGCCGGTCCGGGTAATGAAATTATAATGGCCAATGGAAACTGGAACGATATTCAAATCAGATTTGTAGGTTACGGAACAGAAAAACAGCCTATTACACTAAGAGCGGAAACCGATGGGAAAGTATTGATTGGTGGTAAATCTAATTTAAAACTTGGTGGAGAATACCTAGTAGTTAGTGGCCTCTTCTTTACAAATGGCTCCTCGCCTTCAGATGCGGTTATTGACTTTGCAATTAACCAAGATACTGTTGCTAATCACTCTCGGGTTACCAATACTGTGATTCTCGATTTCAATAAAGACCAAAGAAACCAGACTGATCTTTGGGTACTTTTTAAAGGTCGTTATAACGAGTTAGACCATTGTTACATTGCAGGCAAGTCTAACAGAGGACCTACCGTACGAATCGATTTGGCAGGAAATAAAAGCATAAAAAATTATCACAAAATCAATAACAACTATTTTGGACCAAGACCACCCAAGGGTGGGCCTAGTGCCGAAACCATACAACTAGGCAATAGTTTTACCTCAATGGCGCCGAGTTACACATTGGTAGAAAATAATTTCTTCGATAGATGTAATGGAGAGGTAGAGGTTATTTCAAGTAAAGCAAATTTTAATGAATTCAGAAACAATGTCTTTTACAAAAGCGAAGGTTCATTGGTTACAAGACATGGAAACTATTGTATCATAGATGGTAATTATTTTATAGGCGATACCGAATCTGAGCAAATTGGTGGCGTAAGATTAATTGGAACCGGCCATTGGGTGACCAATAATTATTTTTACAACCTTAAAGGAAAAACATTTAGAAGTCCGCTGGCAGTAATGAACGGTATACCCAAATCACCCCTTAATAGATATATTCAAGTTACTGATGTGGTAGTAGCGTACAATACTTGGGTTAATTGTACTTCACCTTTGCAATTTGGCGTCGGGTCAAATGTAGACCTAAAAGATATACTTCCGGCTTCTGAAATTAGGTCAGAAAGACCTATTCGCACAATTGTTGCCAATAATCTTATCTATAATGAAAAAGCAGATAAACAACCGCTTGTTGCCCACGATTCATTAGATGGAATTGATTTTGAAAGCAATGTAATAAACAATCAAGGAGTTTCATTTAAAGAGATTTCAGGGTTTGAACCTAAAGATTTTTCACTTTCAGAATTAGAGGAGAATATATTGGTTCCTGCAAATGACTTATCCAACTCAAAATTATATAATGGTTTTGAGTTTGATTTGATTACCAGCGACCTTTTCGGGAATTCTAGAACGAATAAAAACTCAGTTGGAGCGATTACTAATGTACCAACTGAAAAGCCAAATCTTATGGATATGTCCCAATATGGTCCAGATTGGTATTCTATAAAACCTTCTATAAACAATACATCAAAGATTCATTTAGTAAGTTCAACCAGTAAATTGATTAGTGCCATTCAGAAAGCGAAAAGCGGCGACACCATAGTCCTGACTTCTAGCAACTACAAAGTGAAAACGTCGTTAAAGATTGATAAGAGTTTAACCATACAATCTGCAGATGCTAACAAGAAGGCTACCATTTATTACACTGGTGAAGCAAAGACTCCTGCATTTGAAATGAATCCTAAAGGGCAGCTTACTTTAAAAAATGTTAATCTCAAAGGGGCAAAGGTTCAATATGCATTTGCTAGTTTACAAAACAACATGTCTAGCCTGTATAACCTATCAATAGTAGACTCTGAAATATCTGATTTTGACTTTGTATTAAAAGCATACAAGTATTCTTTTTCAGAGTACATTAAACTAGAATCTACTGTAATTAAAAATTGCGCCAATGGTTTGGAATTATCTGAAGAAACCGATGACAAAGGCGACTATAATGCCGAAAACATTTTCATTGATAATTGCAGATTTGAAGGGATTGATAAAAATGTAGTTGATTATTACAGGGGAGGATATGATGAATCTACCGTAGGCGGTAATCTGCGAGTGACCAACAGTACGTTTACACAATGTGGGGCTAAGGAAGAAGATGGAATTTTACTAAACACATATGGTATCATAAATGTAGACCTCTCAGGAAACAAATTTCTTGACAATCATGTGAAGTTCGTTGCCCGACTTTGGGGTGCAAAAAACAACACACATTCTAATAACGAAATCATTAACTCAGGGGAGTTTGTCGTAGAAGAAAACCTTCCACTTAAACTGATGTACTAAAAATTATGTTTAGACCTGCAGCCAATAAAAATGAAATATTCAATTCCGAGAAGTTCACCTCTAATCTTGGAAAGACCCACCATGTGAAGAAGAATATAATCCAATCCTATTGTAACAAAAGTATAATTAAATACTTGTATTTCGCGATTGTAATATTCGCAGTTTCTTGTTCAAGTCCGACAGAAATTGTTGTTCAGAATTTGCAGATGCAAATACCATCGGGTTCGAATTCATTTACCGAAGAATTACTACCAGGCGAAATTGCCGAAACCAAAATCGAGCACATTGGCTATTACGGCCCAACCGAGCAAACGGTTAAGTTAATTGATGGAAATACTACTATATTCTTGTTTGTTAGTGGTAACGGTACGATTCATGCCGATTCAATTATCCGCAACCTTACGCCAGAATCAATTGCGATTCCGATGAACGAAATTGGCCAAGTAAGATTTAAGGTTCCCGACGGTGAAGAATTACATTTCTTGAAGTTTACTAAAAAATTGTCGCCGCAAGATGTTGAAGACCTTTATAATTTTCCGGAAGAAAATAAATACGCTCTATTTTTCACTAAGTTCACAGATACTGAACCTTATACCGAGAAAATTAAAAGTCCAAATACCGTTAGTCGAACGGTATTGCCTGCTGATATTGTACCGCGCGTCTCTCTTGGAACAGTAGAGGCCAAAGGTCCAGATGAGGTAGGAGCGCATGAACATCCTATGCTAGATCAACTTTTCTTAGGGCTTACCGATAATGACATTACAGTACATGCCGACGATGCTTCAACCGAGCTTAAAGCATATTCCCTATTACATATTCCTATTGGATCCAGTCATTGGGTAACTGTCGACGAAAACAAAAAGATGAATTATATGTGGATGGATTTTTTCCTCACCAAAGAAGGACAAGAATGGCTGAAAACGCACAAACCTACAAGTACCACAAAAAAAAATAAACCTAAAATGGGCATTAAACCCATCTAATATAAGATTAAATCATGCCTAAAAAAGTGATTACATTTGGTGAAGTAATGATGCGTTTGTCGCCACCGGGTTATGAGAAGTTTTCGCAAGCTTCTTCCTTTGAACTCGTCTACGGCGGTGGCGAAGCGAACGTTGCTATTTCATGTGCCTATCTGGGTATGAAGGCTGCACATGTTACCCGTTTCCCTGACAACGCCCTAGGAAAAGCAGCTACGCAATTTTTACGAAAGCATTGGCTAAGCACCGAACATGTAATTTATGGCGATAACATGATGGGTAAGTATTTTCTTGAAAAAGGTGCGGTGCACAGACCAAGTGAAGTGGTTTACGAAAGAGAAGGGTCTTCTTTTTCTTTAATTGAGCCAACCATGGTTAATTGGGAAGAGGTACTCAAAGATGCCGATTGGTTTCATTGGACAGGTATTACCCCAGCCATTTCGG
>TARA_R110002074_G_scaffold106618_1_pt1 | contig 54614 bp, 32 predicted proteins | sample TARA_R110002074 | Tara Oceans TARA_R110002074 (sample SAMEA4397215) | marine metagenome | biome: Polar Biome; feature: [MIX] marine epipelagic wind mixed layer (ENVO:01000061); material: water (ENVO:00002006), including particulate matter (ENVO:01000060) such as... | depth 10-100 m
TCCAGCCCTATCTATCCCCGGATATGGCGGCACATCAAGAGGTGGGTTTTTCAGATGTGCAGGATCTTTTCCATCGGCTTCAGTCGTATCCGCGAACCAAGATCACACGGCTTTGTGCGAAGCTTGATGACCAATATAAAGTCGATCGCGGATTCCATTTGAGTATCTTTCGATACGCTGTAGCCCACCGATTCATAAGGGCACCTCTGAACAACGCATTTCACAGCTGGAAATTCGGAGACCTGATTCTCAGAGAGCCAGTGTTGGCCGCCGAGGTGAACAATGCTTCTTAATCGGGTCTTCCAGGATCCTTCGACAGGCAAACGCTATCGCATCGTCTTGGAGCACCTCAGCGATTTGATGTTGATCGACGTCGACAGTGACAAAGCCTGGCCTTTCTCAATGTCAGAAGAAGAGTTCCATTCGGTTGGGTATGAATTCATTTCGGACCCCTACCCGATACCGAGTGTAGAGGATGGCAGCGTTGGGGCAGAAAGGCGTGATGAAGCCTGGGGCACGATCAGTCCACTGTTAGAGCACTACTCATCACTTTTGAACAAAAATGAACGCAATGGGCTGATAAAGGAACGCCTCAAGTCTACCGATAAGCCGAGGTTATATATTACCCGACAACTTCGTCGGTACTGGCAAAGGGGAATGGCACCGAATGCCCTGGCACCGGACTACCACAAATGCGGGGCCAAAGGGCGCCCTAGACGCGAGGTAGAGCAAAAGGTTGGCCCAAAACGTTCAGTTACTCCCGGGGTGGGAGTGCCAGTAACAGAGGAAGTTGCGGAACTGTTTCAGATGGCACTTGATGGCTTTTATCTAACCAGCGAGAAGGTTCCTCTGACCGCCGCAAAAGACAAGGCTGTCGGACTTTTAAAAGCGCGCTACCCCTCCGCAACAGAGAAAAGTATGCCCACCATGAGGCAATTCCGGTATTTCTATGAAACGAATTACCGGAAGTCTGACGTAGTAAGGACCCGGACTCCGAGCCGCATCTATCAAAAAGATAAACGGGCGTTGACCAGCACCTCAGGCAATCTCAATTTCGGCCCGGGCGCCCGGTATGAAATAGACGCGACCATAGCTGATCTCTACTTGGTGGCAGAAGACGATCCTGCTCTCATCATTGGCCGTCCGGTTTTGTACTTCGTCAAAGATGTATTCAGTCGGATGGTTGTGGGTATGTACGTGGGCCTCGAAAATCCCTCATGGGTTGCTGCGATGTTGGCGCTCAGCAATGCCTTCAGCGATAAAACAACGTACTGTCAGGGTTATGGAATAGCTATCAGTAAAGAAGAGTGGCCAAGTTTCGGCCTTCCCGCGTCCATTATGGCTGACCGCGGTGAGCTACTTTACAAACAAGCGGATGTGTTGGTTAACAGATTCAACATTCAATTGAGCAACTCACGCGCCTATCGCGGTGATGATAAAGCAATTTGTGAGCGATTCTTCAACACTATTCAGAGCAAGTTTCGGCCCTATGTTGGCGGGGTAGTCGAGCCAGTGAATGGGAAAAAACGTGCCGGAAAGCGCTACGAGCTGGATGCTGAACTGAATCTCTCTGACTTCACACAAATGTTGATTAACCTGGTCATCATCTACAACACCCAGCATGTTGTTGAAGGTTATGATTTCGCGCCTGATATGCCTTCTGACTTACCCGCAGTGCCCCGGGAACTCTGGAATTGGGGAATTCAAAACCGTACCGGCCAGCTTCGCTCCTGTGATGAAGGCTTGACTCGCATTAATCTCCTGCCTTATGAGAGTGGAACGGTGTCACAGGTTGGCATCACCTTCAAAGGACTTGTGTACACCTGTCAGGAGGCATTGGCGCAAGGCTGGTTTGATCGCATCCGCCCCAACCGCCCTTCAAGAGTTGAAATCGCTTTTGACCCGCGACGAACTGACACTGTTTATCTGAGACCTGATTCCACATTCGAAAGCTACTGGGTATGCGAGCTTTCGGATCGAAGCCGACGATACAAAGGCATGAGCTTCGTGGAGGCCGCTGGAATAGTGAAAGAGATGAATCGTACCAAAGCTACTGCCAAACAAGTGGAGGATTATCAGAAGCCAGATGCCCTATCCGCGGTTGAGGAGATTGTTTCTAACGCAAAGAAGCGGCAGAAAGCCAGCAAGCCATCCCTTACTGACTCCGAGCGGCTTCGGGGCATACGGCAGAACCGCGCCACAGAAAAAGAAGTTGAGAGAAATCGCAACGGAATCAAATCCGAGAAACAATTGCAGCGTGACCGTCCGGCGGATGTAGTGCCGTTCCGCTCTAATAAGACCCAATCAACCGACAGTCTCGATTACCCGAATATGGATGCCTTCCTGGAGGATAACGATGATTAAACTGCCACTGGCACAGTATCGGGAAGCAGAAATACGGGAATACGAAGGACAGCCTTTGATCAATGCCCTTCCACCAATCAATTCGCTGCAGGATACGGCCCGGATGCTGGCTCGTTTTCCAAAAGTAGAAGAAGCTGAAAAGGCATTACCCGCCCATATCCGACGCCACGCAATGATGAGGATTTTGGACCAGTTTCTGTACCCAACGAGCTCTCATCTCCAACTGGAGCAGAAGATATCTGGAATGATCCGCCGTGGCTACCTGAGTCGAAATATTGCGGCTCCGGACTATCAACGTAACCTTGACGACGTTGGCCATACCGATTTCAATGCGATCGCTCGAAACGCTGGCAACGAAGCTCTTGTGAGTTCCATCATCGGGTGCTCCGGCACAGGTAAATCCACTGCGGTTGAGGCAATCCTGAAAACATACCCGCAAGCGATTTATCATCCCGACTATCAACATACCCAACTGGTCTGGCTGAAAGTGGAGTGCCCTCACGACGGTTCGGTCAAGAATCTGTGTACCAATTTTTTCCGGGCCGTCGATGATGCGCTGGGTACGGATTACCAAGCGCTCTACGTAAAAAGCCGGTCTTCGGCGGAGTCCATGCTTGGGGATATCGCCCGAGTATCAGCATTACATTCAGTTGGTGTTCTTGCCATTGATGAAATTCAGCATTTGGAAAAATCCCGGTCAGGCGGGGCGGCAAAAATGCTTAATTTCTTCGTGACGCTGACCAATGTAATCAAGGTCCCGGTTCTTTTTATCGGAACGCCGAAGGCTTTGGAGCTTTTTCAGCCAACCATGAGGTCAGCTCGACGAACTGTTCAGTTCGGCAGCCTTGATTGGGGCCGGTTTGCCCGAGCGGGAAATGGTGGCAGTGACGGAGAATGGGAACGCTTTTTCAAACGGCTCTGGAAGTTACAGTGGTTTGAGCATCCGACTCCCTTCAGTCAGGAAATGATGGATCTGTTTTGGGAGTACACCCAGGGAATCGCGCACATCGCCGTTGCGCTCTTTTACCTGAGTCAGGCGAGAGCGGTTGTGGCAGGCCGGGAGGTCTTAGATCGCCCGCTTGTAACTGCAGTTTATCAAGACGAACTCGCGATGATTCATCCAATGATTACTGCTTTGCGGAGTGGTCGTGAGGCAACGATTCTCCAGTACGCAGATCTCGATGTTCCACGGGAGTCTATCAGGGCCCAAAGCTCGTTGCAGTCTGCAGCTCATCTTGAGTCATTTGATCAGGAAAGACCAACTGAAGCTATAGGCTCCAAGCGCGATAGCCTGGTGACAATATTGGTCCAGATGGGAATAGGAAAGGACATTGCTCCCACTGTTGCATCGCAGGCTCTGACGGAGCGCCCGAATGATGATTTATTTGAGCTGGTGGCTCACATAAAGCACCTGGGAGAGATAGAGCCGGCCGCACCACCACCGAAGGTTAGTTCTCGAAAAAAGGAGATGCTAGCCCCGGTCCATCTGGAGGATGATCTGCGTTTGATGAGGGATGATGATCCGGAAGAAAGCTACCAGATATTGAAAGCGAGGGGTGTGGTCATTGAGATCTCCTCTTACCTATAAGGGTGTAAGACTGATTTCGCGCTGTTTAGATTTCCAGCAGTGCAGCAAGGCTATCTTTAGATAGATGCTCTTACGTAGTCCGTACAGAAATACACCTCTTTTTGATGACCACACAGTTTCAAAATAAGTCGGCTATGGCACAATGGGACCTGGACCTTAAGTGTACACATTGACTTCTACACGGAAGAAAAATGCGCAGGAATGGACTGGAAGACATCAGCCAGACTCAGAGAGAGCGGCTTTTTCACGTTGACTTTAAGCTCAGATTTTTGGGCGAAGTTTCCCGCGCTGATCTCGTCAAACGGTTTGGGATAAAAGCGGCTGCGGCAACGCGGGATCTTTCGCTATATAAAGAAGCAGCCCCGGGCAACCTCGAATACGATACGAAAGCTAAGATCTATAACGCCGCCACTGGATTCTCTCCGCTATTTACCTGTTCACAAAGCCAGGCACTGTCGGCCCTGAGCCAAGGTCTGGGTGATGACTACCTTGGGACCCATCAGGCTTTAATCCCAACTGACACCCCAACCCAGCTTAACCTGCCTCATCTGGATAAGATTTCTGCCGTCAGTAGAGCGATTTACCACGGGATCCCACTACAGATTGAATATCGGTCGCTTAGCAGTGGAGCAAGCCAGCGGGAGATAGTTCCTCATGCGCTTGTCGACAATGGTTTGAGGTGGCACGTTCGAGCTTATGATCGCCTACGAGACAAATTCACTGACTTTGTTGTCAATCGGATCAGCGATGTCTGCCCACTGGTAGAGGCCAAGGTAGGATTCAAGGAAACGAAAGATGCTGACATCCAGTGGAATCGAGTAGTGGAAATGCATCTGGTTCCCCACCCAAAACTTACGCACCCGGAAACGATTGAATACGAGTATGGTATGCAGGGTGGACATTTAACCGTCCAGGTTCGTGCTGCAGTTGCCGGGTATGTTCTGCGCCGGTGGAATGTTGATTGCTCTGCAGAACATAGTTTAGAGGGACCTGAATATCATCTTTGGCTGAGCAATCACCCGACATTGTATGGTGTGGAAAATCTGAATCTGGCCCCGGGCTATGACTCACCTGCGACCAACCTACCGGCAGGTAGAGCGAGAAGAACTACCGGCAAGACCACCAGGGAAGACATTGAATGATCAAACTGGAAGACATCAAGAAAGACGCCCAGATCCGAGGTATACAGGGCGAAGAAATCGTGCGCATCGTGCAAACCGAGCCCGTTGGCGAGCATGCTCTGACTATTTACTACAAAGACAGTCAGGGCCGCATCAACGAGCAGATGTTGTTCCGCTCCGATGAGGCCCGTCTAGAACTGGCCCAGGCCGGGCGCCCTTGGGCATTTGACGCACCAGGCGAAGACTTCAAGCTCGGCCTGGAAGCATACCGAATCACTCAGGCGGCTCTATTCGATCCCATGATGGCGGTTCATACCTCTAATGTAGAACCATTGCCACACCAGATCTCCGCAGTTTACGAGTCCATGCTACCCCGCCAACCTCTACGATTTGTGTTGGCCGATGACCCGGGCGCCGGCAAGACTATTATGGCAGGCCTGCTCATTCGTGAGCTGCTCATGCGAGCTGATGCCAAGCGGGTGCTGATAGTCTCCCCAGGCGGGCTATCAGAGCAATGGCAAGACGAAATGCTGGAGAAGTTCGGCGTTCAGTTCGAGATCTTCAGCCGCGAAAAACAGGAACAGTGCGCCTCTGGCAATTACTTCGACGAAGCCAACCTGCTTATTTGCCGTCTTGACCAGCTATCCCGTAACGAAGATTTCCAGGAGAAGCTCAAGAACACCGAGTGGGATTTAATTATTGTAGACGAGGCCCACAAGCTTTCAGCAAACTACTTCGGTAATAAGGTCAATAAAACCAAGCGATTCCAGCTCGGTGAACTGTTGGGCTCTATCACCCGGCACTTCCTGCTAATGACAGCTACGCCTCACAACGGCAAGGAAGAAGATTTCCAGATCTGGCTCTCGCTGCTCGATGGTGACCGCTTCTACGGCAAGTTCCGAGAAGGTGCACACAAGGTTGATGTCTCAGACATGATGCGCCGCATGGTCAAGGAAGAGCTGCTCAAGTTTGACGGCACCCCCCTGTTCCCGGAACGTCGTGCCTATTCTGCTAATTATCAGCTGTCTGATGCTGAAGCAGAGCTCTATGCTCAGGTCACCGACTACGTCCGCAATGAAATGAACCGAGCGGATAATCTGGATGGCAAACGCAGAGGCACCGTAGGCTTTGCCCTCACCCAGCTGCAACGTCGGCTGGCATCCAGCCCTGAAGCTATCTACCAGTCCTTGAAGCGCAGGCGCAAACGCCTGGAATCTCGGCTGGAGGAGATGAAGCTCGTTGCACGTGGCCAGGCGGTTTCACAGGCTAAAAATAACGGAGTGGCCGAGACGCTTGGCGAATACCAAGTCACCAAGAAGCTCGACATTCCGGACAATATTGACGAACTGGAAGATGACGAACTCAGCGCAGAAGAATACGAGATACTCTCTGAGCAGGTCGTAGATCAGGCCACAGCTGCCGAGACCATCCCCGAACTGGAGGCCGAAATCCTGATCCTCAAGGATTTGGAATATCAGGCAATGACGGTAGTGCAGTCCGGCAACGACAAAAAATGGGAAGAACTCTCCCACCTTTTGCAGGACCGCCCAGAGATGTATACCTCCGGCGGGAGCCGTCGCAAGCTCATCATCTTTACCGAGCACAAGGACACCCTGAACTATCTGGTTCAACGTATCACCGGCCTGTTAGGCAACCCTGTTGCCGTGCTCACCATTCACGGGGGTACTAATCGGGACGATCGTCGTAAGGCGCAGGAGGAGTTCCGCAACAATCCTGAAGTGCTGGTATTGGTTGCCACTGATGCCGCAGGTGAAGGCGTTAACTTGCAGAATGCCAGCCTCATGGTCAACTACGACTTGCCCTGGAACCCCAACCGACTGGAGCAGCGCTTTGGCCGTATCCATCGTATTGGCCAGACCGAGGTCTGCCATTTGTGGAACCTGGTAGCCAACGAAACCCGTGAAGGCGAAGTCTTCCAGAAACTCTTCGACAAGCTGGAGATCGAGAAGCAGGCATTGGGCGGCAAGGTGTTCGACATTCTTGGCGAAGCCTTCGAAAACCAGTCCCTCAAGGATCTATTGGTCGAGGCCATTCGCTACGGCGAATCCCCTGAGGTTAAGGCCAAACTCAATAAGGTTATCGATGGTGCACTGGACACCGATCACCTCAAGGAAATCCTCGAACGCAATGCGCTGGTCGAGCATAACATGTCCCTGCAGGACCTCTATGCAGTGAAAGAGGAAATGGAAAAGGCAGAGGCGCGCAAGCTGCAGCCTTACTTTATCCGGGCGTTCTTCACCGAAGCATTCCAGACGTTGAATGGTGAAATGCGGCCACGGGAATCTGGTCGTTACGAGGTGCGTCATGTACCCGCAGCCATCCGCGAGCGAGACAGGATTATTGGGGAAAGCCGTACACCGGTGCTCAAAAAATACGAGCGGATTTGCTTTGAAAAGCAGCTGATTCGTGTGCCTGGCAAGCCAATGGCTGACCTGATCCACCCCAACCATCCGCTAATGGCTGCCACTACAGACCTGGTTCTGTCCGCACATCGAAGCAAGCTGAAACAGGGTGCGGTATTGGTAGATCCCAATGACGATGGCATTGAGCCGAAAGTCCTGTTTATGGTGGATCACAGCATCCGCGAGGGCGAACATCCGAGCAGCGACGGAAAACCGGTCATTGCATCCCGCCGCCTGCAGTTTGTGGAAATCGACCAGCAAGGCAACACCCACCACGCAGGCTGGGCGCCACACCTGGATCTCCAGCCTATCGACGACTACGACCACAAACTGATACAGGACATTCTCGATGCGCCCTGGATCACGGGTAACCTTGAAGCTTTGGCCCTGAACCACGCCTCTCAAAAGCTGGTCCCGGGGCATTATCAAGAAGTTAAAGGCCGGCGTGAGCGACAAGCTGATAAGGTACTGGCCGCCGTTCATGAAAGATTGGTCAAGGAAATCAATTATTGGTCAGATCGCTACATCAAACTGAGTGACGGTGTAGCGGCTGGAAAGCAGCCCCGCATGCAGCCCGAAATGGCTCGACGCCGAGTGGATGAGCTCACTGAGCGATTGGCCCAGCGCAAACGTGAACTGGAGGCCATGAAATGTGTGGTTTCCAGTACTCCAATCGTTATCGGTGGAGCACTGGTTATTCCCCAGGGCTTGCTCGCAATGCGAAAAGGCAAAAGCACTTTTTCTGTTGATGCCCAGGCCAGAGCTCGTATTGAGCAGGTGGCCATGCAGGCTGTCATGAGTTACGAAGAAGCTCTGGGCCATGCAGTGAAAGATGTATCAGCAGAGAAGTGTGGCTGGGATATCACAGCACGACCACCGCTTAGCCCCGATGGATCTTTGTTACCAGACAGGCATATCGAGGTTAAAGGCAGAGCCAAGGGCCAGTCGACAATCACCGTCACCCGAAACGAAATTCTCTACGCCATGAACCAGGCCGAAAAATTCTGGCTGGCAATTGTGATTGTGGATGGTGATGATTTTGAGGGCCCCTACTACGTTAAAAACCCGTTCAGCATGGAGCCTGACTGGGCTGAGACCAGCAAAAACCTGGATCTGAACCGGCTTTTGGAAAAAGCAGTACCAATGGAACCGAATAAATGACCGCACTCGCTTTTCTCGGCGAACGTTTTTCTCGCACCCACGAGAACCAGGCGTTTGACGAGCTCTTTCGCTTGGTAAGGGACTATTGGCAGGACTCCGAAGAGCGAGTCGCACTCATCGGAAATGTTACCTGCAATGGCCACGAACTTGATGCCATCCTCCTGAAGCCCGATGCCATAGCGGTGATCGACTTCAAGAATCATGGTGGGAAGGTCAAGTTCTCCGAAAATGGCCCTTGGATGGCTGATGGAAAAGAGGTTAGAGGCGGCTCAAAAGCCAACCCCTTCAAACAGCTCCAAGCCAACAAATTCGCTGTACTGAACTGGCTGAATGATCACTGCCCCGAGCCCAGCTCTCGCAACAACCTGGGACATATCGCTGGATTGGTTCTATTTCAGCAAGCTGTAGAGTTCGATCTATCACAACTACCTGGAAAAGTGGCCAGCTGGTTTCATGTCGCTGACTACCCCAGAGGGATCGAGTGGCTGACGCAGCTGGCATCCCCAGGTATAAGCCTTGGCCGGGCAGACCAGGACCAGATAATCTCCGCACTTAATGTCGTCTCATATCAACTGGCAGACGACAAACTGCGCATCAGAGAAATTCCGGGTGAAGCCGGCATGAACTTCGAACCAGGGATCTCTTGGACTGCGGGACAGAGGGGCGCACTTAACCAGATTGAGAGGATGCTACGGTCTGAAGAACCTCAAGTAATGTTGGTTACAGGCATGGCATCCACGGGTAAAACCTCACTGATCAGCGCACTGGCCAAGCTGGCTGTAGATGCTGACCGAGAGGTAATCGGGCTAGCACCAAACGCGCCTTTGGCAAACATCGTTGCAAACGGAACAGGACAGGAATTCCGCAGCATTTACGGTCACATTTATGATCTGAGCGGGGGTGTTGAAAACGACGCAGGTGTACTAGAGCGCCCAATGCGCGAATGCAAAGACTCACCAGATGCGCTCTATATTATCGATGAAGCCCAGTTGTTGAACGACGCCCATTTCGAGTTGGGCAATGAGCGGTTTGGATCCGGCCGCTTGATTTCTGATTTCCTCAGGTTCACCGACTTCGCGAAAACTAACCGAAGGCTGGTCATCGTAGGGGACCCTTTCCAGGTATTTCGCAGCAGCCAAGCCGATTCACTGATCAACCCCGACATGCTGACAGCAAAGGGGCTGAGTGTCGGATTCCAGGAGCTGGATCAACTCATAGACGATGGTGAGCGTAGTGATATTCTGGATAGAGCTGCCAATTTGGTTGGCTGCCAGCGCCATTCCCGTTACCACACATTGGACATATGCCCGGCTCCACCCGAACTCACTCTACTGAGTGAACAAGACAAGCCGAACGCTATGAGCTCGCTGTTTGGAGCACAGGCCAAGGACAGCATGTTCATCACGTTCAGTAACAGGGCCGCACACCAAATTACCCACTGGATTCGGCAAAAGGTACGTGGATGCAAGACTAGTCTTCCAGAGGAAGGAGACCGCATCGAACTTCTGAGCCTGGTCAAGCTTCAAACCGATGACGATCCAACAAACACGGATTTTGTCCCCCATGGCAGTTTCGGAACGGTGGTTAGCTGCGACCCAAGCTCCATCGAAAAGCTTCAGCCGCTAAAGGGCCGTGAGCAGCCAGTTTCGCTCCGGTTTCGCAGGATTCGAGTCTCCTTCGACCACAACCCGATCAAAACTCCTGAGTTTCTCTACTTCGAGCCCTTTCTAGAGGTAGAGAAGCCAGAGCTCGACCAGGAAACCTTACTCGCTTTGCGAATTTGCGGAGAACAGAATGTAAAAGAGCTGTTAGCCACTGAACTTCATGCTGTTGATACGCTTAAAGGCCGGCTGAAGCAGATGAGCAAAGGTGCGCCTGATTTAGAAACCGTAAAGCGAGAACTTGATCAGGCAAAAACTCTGCTTAGGCGCAAGCGAACCGCCCTTTTGGCTGTGGATCCCTATTTCAATGCCGCCCGCATTCGATTTGCCTATGCCAGTACCTGCCATCACGCACAAGGCCGCCGATGGCCCAATGTGCTTGTGGATGCTCGATACGAGGACCAGGGAAGAGACAACGAGGGGTACTTCCGTTGGCTGTACACGGCGATAACCCGCGGTAGCAGATCTGTTCAGATCGCAAATTTCGATCCATTGAGTCCGCTGGATAAAGCAACTCTGGACATCAGCCGAACCATCGTAGACCCCAACATGAAGTCTGCCTTTCAATTCAGCTATGACAAGGACAAGTCACTCACTGAGGAAAGCCTTGCAATCCCTGCTCCCAAGGGTCTGACAAACCCGAAAACAGAGCTCCTCAATTTATGGCTGGAGCTGAGAAAGCGGTTTTCAAGAAATGATCTGACTATCTGCGAAGTAAAGCAATTCCCTTATCAGGAACAATACATCGTTGAAGACAATACCTGCCAGCAGGCTACCCTCGCTTTTTCTTACGGCAAAGAGTTCAACGTGACGGGGTACAGAGCAATTAAAGGGGATGCCCCCGTGATAGCTCTCGCTCTTGATAGCCTGCAAGAGCCACTCACCTTTGAGGACCCGCTAGCGCAAGGCACCTTGGAAATCCTGAGCCCAGTGTTGAGCAAGAGTGCCCTGATCATCGAGGGTGGAGCTCAGAAACCGTGGAAAGTCTCACTGACGGTGTCTGATCACGAGTCGAGGAAAGCGACCCTGCAAGTAAATTACAAAAAAGATGGCACCATCAGCACGATCGAAGTTTCCAAAGTGACGGACGCAGCCATCCTCAGCCTGATTGAGGAATCCATCAAATCCATTGGGAGTGCGGCTTGATGTATCTCAACCAGGAAATAAAGGCGTTGCGTAAAGGCGGTCAACTAGATGCAGCACTGAAGCTCGGGCAAGAAAGTCTTGCTCAATCGCCCAACGACGTCTGGCTCAAGCGGGAAGTAGCTTGGGTCTACTACGAATACATCAAAAAAATTGCGTTAAGCCTGGCTGCAATGTTTGAGAAAAAGCAGCGCCCGGATTTATCGGCGATTACCCGGCTTCACGGCTTCTGCCAGGAATACGCAAAGCTCGATCTCGAAAAGCCGGATATGGCACTGAGTAATATCAACCTCCAGCTTTCCAAGATTGGAAAGCATCTGGATTTCTATGCCCCTTACCTTGTTTGGGCCGGGATAGAAAGCTTTTCGCCTGATGACCATGTGCCCTTTGAGACAGAACAAGGTGTCAGCCCTTCCAAGGTTACCAAAATAGCTAGGGAGGCCGCCGCTTGGTGCAACTCTGCGCAGAGAGCTCAGGAGCATGGCAACTTTATTTTCTCTCTGGTGGACTACGCGGTAAACAACCACCAGGAGGACTCAAAGCAAAGGATCTGGCTGTTCTACGATCGCGCAAAGCTTCACCTCCGTCTCAACAATACCGAGGCCGCAGCAGCAGACATGCGCGAGGTTTTGAAAACGAAAAGAAAGGAATTCTGGGCCTGGGGCCGCATGGCAATGGTGCAGGAACGCCTTTCACCCAAACTGGCCATCGCGTGCCTATGCCAGGCCATGCTATGCCGCCCCGATCCCAAATTCACGGGCCGGCTTCACATGCGACTCGGCAAACTGCTGCTAGAACAAAATGAGACTAGCCTCGCCGTGGCTGAGTATCTGGCGGCAGCTGACATTTATACAAAGGAAGGTTGGGCATTCCCGGATGACTTGGATGGTGCTCTGCAGGCCGCGTGGTTTGACCCAAGTATAGCCAGTTCAGACCGGATGGCGTTTTACCAGTCCCACGCTGAGCCCGCACTGAGTCTCCTTTACGAAAAGGTGCAGGAAACCCGGGCAACGTTTTTGGCTGAATTGACTCCAAAATCGGGAGGAAAGAGCCGGGCACTGGTTTCAGTAGTAACCCCATCCGGACCTTCTCAGCGACTGGTAGCCAAACCGAAGAACCTGCCATCATCCCTAACTCCAGGGCAGCCACTGGTTCTGCTGGAGGGGATCCGGGGTAACAAGACAGACACACTGGGTGTTGAAATCTGCCAGGATGGAAAACCCTGGGATTGCCTTAGAACAGCCTCCGGGATTATCGAGAACCTGAATAAAGAGGGTACCCGTGGCGGTGTCTTTATCGATAAGCACACCAAGGCCATTTTGATGGAGACAAGCTCCAGTGCTTCTTTGAAAGAAGGCGACCCTGTTCAGGTTCTGATGACCCAAAACCCGGTGAAAGAGGACCGCTGGGAAGCATGGTTTCCTCAACCACTGGAGCAACTCCCGGAACATTCTGACATAACGCTCCGCGAAGGCGATCTCAAAGTTCACCAAAAGGGTTTTGCTTTCGTGGACGACGTATTTGTACCGCCACCTTTAGTTGATAAGGCGCTGGATCAGCAGCCTGTTAAGGTGTTGTGCATAAACGAATTCAATAAGGCTAAAGGCACCTTCGGCTGGAAAGCCGTCAAGGTGACTGCTCTGGAACATCAGGGCGCAGGAGAATTTACATGACCGCCATCAAATCCCCTAAGAAACTCATTGAAGTGGCCCTGCCACTCGATGACATCAACGTCGCGGCTGCGCGTGAGAAGTCGATCCGCCACGGCCACCCCAGCACCCTTCACCTTTGGTGGGCACGACGGCCCTTGGCGGCTGCACGGGCGGTGCTGTTTGCCCAGTTGGTGAACGACCCTGGTTACCAGCGCGAGCTGGGTTATGGGGTAAACAAGAAAGAGGCGGAGATTAAGCGAGAGAAACTATTCCAGATCATCCGTGACTTAGTGAAATGGGAAAACACCAACAACGAAGAAGTGTTAGACCGTGCACGTGCAGCCATCTGGGAAAGCTGGCGTGAAACCTGCCGCCTGAATCGCAACCATCCTCAGGCCTCGGAATTGTTCAATCCAGAGGAACTACCCGCCTTCCACGACCCCTTTGCCGGTGGCGGCGCTATTCCGCTGGAGGCCCAGCGTTTGGGGCTGGAAAGCCACGCCAGCGACCTGAACCCGGTGGCGGTGATGATAAACAAAGCGATGATCGAGATACCGCCCAAGTTTGTGGGCCAGGCACCGGTCGGCCCGCTGCCGGAAGATGCAAAACAGCAGAACATGATGGAAGACTGGGCCGGCGCCAGAGGCCTTGCCGAGGACGTGCGCCGCTATGGCCACTGGATGCGCGGGGAAGCTTTTAAACGCATTGGCCACCTATATCCTAAGGTCAAGATCACCAAAGACATGGTTTCCGAACGGCCCGACCTGAAAGCCTATGAAGGTGACGAACTGACTGTGATTGCCTGGTTGTGGGCCAGAACGGTGAAAAGCCCGAATCCGGCATTTAGCCATGTGGACGTGCCGTTGGCCTCCAGCTTTGTGTTGTCCAGTAAAAAGGGTAAAGAGGCTTTTGTCGAACCAGTAATTGAAGGTGATCAGTTTCGTTTTGAGATCAAGGTTGGCACACCACCAGCCCACGCTAGACAAGGGACTAAAGCGGCTAGAGGGGCAAACTTCACTTGCTTAATGTCTGGTACGCCGATTCCAAGTCCTCATGTCAAAGGCGAGGGTAAAGCAGGCCGATTGGGTGCGCGCCTGATGGCCATTGTGGCCGAGGGCAAACGTGGACGTGTCTATTTATCGCCAACGCAAGAAGCTGAGACAGCAGCGAAAAGTGCCCAGCCAGAATGGAGACCGGAAACAAGCCTGCCTGACGATCAGCGCAACTTCTGGACTATACCTTACGGCCTAAGAACGTATGGTGACCTCTTCACCGATCGCCAACTGGTGGCGTTAAACACTTTCTCTGATCTCGTAACTGAAACTCGCCAAAAAGCCATTGCCGACGCACAAGCTGCTGGCCTAACGGATGAAGGCCAAGGTCTGGCCCAAGGCGGCTCAGGGGCTACGGCTTATGGGGATGCGCTCGCTGTTTTTCTTGCCTTCGCCTTGGACAAAGTTGTCGATCGCGGATCAACAATCACACGTTGGGATCCCACGCCCACTCAAAGCGGAATTATCAATACATTCAGTCGCCAATCAGTTCCAATGACTTGGGACTTTTCCGAATCAAATCCTCTCGGCGACGCATCTGGAAACTTCGTCAGTAGTACAGTCTTGGTTGCCAAGGTAATGGACAAGTTTCCCTGCCTAGCAAGTGGATCAATCACCCAGAGTGACGCAGCCACTCAAACGATTTCTCAAAACAAGGTCATATCTACTGACCCCCCTTATTATGACAATATCGGATACGCTGACCTGTCAGACTTCTTTTATGTTTGGATGCGCCGTGCCTTACGAAATATCTACCCATTACTTTTCGCAACTATGGCTGTTCCTAAAGCGGAAGAATTAGTTGCCACTCCTTATAGACATGGAAGCAAAGAGAAGGCCGAAACTTTCTTTATGGATGGTATGACCCGTGCCATTCATAACATGGCTGTACAAGGCCACCCTGCGTTTCCCGTTTCGATTTACTACGCTTTCAAGCAATCAGAAACGAAAGAAGGTAGCACTACCAGCACTGGTTGGGTGACTTTTTTGGAAGCGGTCATTCAAGCTGGCTTTTCTATCGATGGTACATGGCCCATGCGAACGGAGCTGGCCAACCGTATGATCGGTGCAGGTACCAATGCCCTCGCATCGTCTATTATCCTAATTTGTCGCAAACGCGAAACCAACGCCGAGTCCATCTCCCGCCGCGATTTCCAACGTCAATTGCGGGAAGAAATGCCCGAAGCCCTCGAAACTATGATCGGCGGCGAAACTGGTCAAACGCCGATTGCGCCAGTTGACTTAGCTCAGTCTGCAATTGGCCCCGGTATGGCCATTTACTCCAAGTATGAGGCAGTGCTTAACCAAGACGGCACCCGCATGAGTGTGCACGATGCTCTTGTATTGATTAACCGCGCTATAACCGAGTATCTAAGCCCAGATTCTGGCAGCTTTGATGCCGACACCCAGTTCTGCTCCAGCTGGTTTGAACAATATGGCTGGAGCGCCGGCCAGTTTGGCGAGGCTAACGTGCTTGCTCAGGCGAAAGGCACTACTGTGGACGGAGTAAAGTCAGCAGGCGTTGCTGAGTCTGGAGGCGGTAAGGTACGGCTACTCCGTTGGGGCGAATATGAATCCGACTGGGATCCCACCAAAGATGACCGCACCCCAGTGTGGGAAGCTTGTCACCAGATGATCCGCCGTTTGAACAACCACGGTGAATCCGCAGCCGGCGAGCTTTTGGCAAAGATGCCGGAAAAAGGAGAAGCCATTCGTCAGCTAGCCTATCACCTGTATACATTGTGCGAACGGAAGAAATGGGCCGAAGAAGCTCGCGCCTACAACGAACTGATTGGCTCCTGGCATGCCATTGTCGAAGCATCCCACGACACAGGCCACAAAGGCGAACAACAAGGACTGGAACTCTAAGGAGCGTATGTGAAGAACAAAAATGTAGCCATACGTAAGGTTGTAAAATATCTCAACAACCCAGAGTACGACGGCGGATTTTGGCTGCCAAACATTCAGCGGCCTTTTGTGTGGAGTCCCGAACAGATCGAGAAGCTGTTTGACTCCATTATGCGGGAATACCCGATCAGTACCATGCTGGTTTGGCGTACCCATTCCCTGATCAAGCGTCGCAAGTTTATTGACAACTATCGCGATGGCATCAAGCTCTCGCAATTCCAAGTTCCGGAAGATACCCGTACGAAACTTCTCGTGTTAGATGGCCAACAGCGCCTTCAGAGCCTGTTTATCGGGTTGTGTGGTAGCCACAGCAAGCAGGAACTGTACTTCAACGTCCTCAGCGGGGAGCCAACTCATACTGAGGAGATGCGTTATCAGTTCCGTTTTCTGGCCGCCAATCGAGCCAGCTTCCCATGGGTCAAATTCAAAGAGATTGTGTTCAGCAACGAGATGCCAAACGACTTGGCCAAACAGCTGGAAGCCAAAGCCGTTTCGCCCATCACCGAAGAGCAGGAACGAAGACTGATCCGAAATCTCTGGCAGGCCCAGAAGGTGTTTGTTTCTGAGGAGTATGTTGGTTATCAGGAGCTGGACAGCGTCGATAACCCAGACGCATACACTGAAAACGATGTGGTCGAGATTTTCATTCGCGCCAACTCCGGTGGCACGAAACTTGGCAAGTCAGATCTCCTGTTCTCACTATTAACTGCTTCCTGGCAAGATGCCGATGAAGCGATGGAAGAGCTGATTTCTGAGCTGAATGTTTCTGGCTACGAGTTCACCCGTGATTTCGTGATGAAGACTTGCCTGGTGTTGCTGGGCAAGGGCGCTGCCTATGATGTAAAGAAATTTCGGGACGAACAAACCAAGCAGTCGATGATCGATAAGTGGCCCCAGATCTCTGCAGCCATCAGAGATGTGAGGGACTACTTGTTCTCCAAAACCTACATTCGTTCCGATAAGGCGCTGCCCTCTTATCTGACACTGATACCGGTCATCTACTACCGCTATCACTATCCAGAGAATTGGCAGTCTTTGTCCGGGCTGGACACATACCTACTAAGAACATTGCTTTGCGGTGCCTTTAACGGACGACCGGACGGTTTGATTGATAAATGCATTCGCCGTATCAATCAGGATAAAACCTTCTCAGTTGCTAATCTCTTTGAGGTCATCCGTAGTGACGGGCGCAATCTGGATGTTTCCGAGGATAGCCTGTTCCAGGCGAGCTACGGATCTCGTGCGATTCATCTGATTTTTAATCTGTGGTATCGGCAATTCGACTACCAACCCGCATACGCAGGGAATCTGCCGCAGGTGGATCATATTTTCCCTCAGTCACTGCTCAAGAGCATCAAGGATGAAAACCCTGAAACCGGCCGGCAATCGCTGATGCGCTATCCCGCTGCGACCAGAGACCAATTGGCTAACTGCATGCTGCTAACCGCTGACGAAAACGGCTTCCAGGGTAAAAATGATAAGCTTCCTCGGGATTGGTTCGCGGACAAATCCGATGCTTATCTGGACATGCATCTCATACCCCAAAAACCTTCACTATGGGAAGTTGAGCGCTTTGACGACTTCATTGAAGCGCGAAGGGCGTTGATTGTAGAAAAGTTGAAGGACCTGATTACAGATACTGAAACAGATCGATTCTCCAATACACCTGATGCCATCGACAATGTTGAGCTAGATGAGGTAGAAGACGTTGTGGTTTCATCAGACAACGACGATCTGACAGGTGGGGCGTTCTCCAAAAAAGCGGAGGGAGATGAGGGAGAAAACTCCCTTGATAGCGTGGATGTGACAGGCCCAGAAGCGACACTGGCGAAATTTCTTGAACGCATAGCCGTGCCAACAAAATATATTGCAGGCTTCCGAACCAAAGACGGCAAAGAGCTTGCCCTGGAGAGAAAGGGTCGGGACATTACCCTATGGACGCAAACCGTCTCCCTGTCCGGGGCGGAGTTTGAGCCGGTGCGAGAGTATTCAGACACGGATCCGCGAAATTCAAATCTTAACCGAAAGAACTGCCCTGCTTTACGCCTCGGTAATCCAGCCTATGTTTGGAAGCTTGAGAGTGCCGATGATTTATTGGATTTTGTTAATTGGTATAGCGCTGCTGCGATAGAAGCACCGGCAGAGGCAGGGTGATTGATGAAGAAAAAAAGGTCGATAGATCAGTAGTTTTTGATCAAGCCGCACTAAATTCGGGACGCAGTAACCGGTAACAGGATAGGACTATGAGCTTAAAACCGTGGAGTGAGATCGCACGCCCCCACAAAGATGTTCTGGAAGGCACTTTCAAGCAGTCGGAATTCGCCGCGGATATCACTCAAGTGGCCACCGGCACCGCGCCAGAAGAATACCAAAACGCCGAGAAGTTCTTTTCCCGAACCTACATTACTGAAGGGATGCGTCTGCTACTGATCTCCGTTGCGCAGCGCCTCACTGGCCGGGGAGGAGATCCGGTTGTGCAGCTGCAGACAGCATTCGGTGGCGGTAAAACCCACACCATGCTAGCCGTATACCACTTAGCTAGCCGCAAAGTGAGCACCGATAAGCTAACGGGAATTCCTCCGGTGCTGGATCAAGCTGGCATTACCGAGCTTCCTACCGCCCGTATGGCGGTAATAGACGGTATTCAACTGTCACCCAGTCAGGTTCGCACCTACGGCTCCACTACAGTTAACACTATTTGGGGCGAGCTGGCCTGGCAACTGCTGGGTGAAGAGGGCTATGCACTGGTTGCGGATAGTGACCGGGATGGCACTTCGCCCGGTAAAGACAGTCTGAAACAACTGCTAACCCGCGCTGCCCCCTGCGTCATACTCGTTGATGAGCTGGTTGCATACATTCGCCAGCTGGAACTCGGCAAGCAGTACAAAGGTGGTACCTTTGATAGCAACATCAGCTTTATTCAGGCGCTCACTGAAGCTCTAAAGGCCGTACCCAACGCTATTCTTTTGGCATCGCTACCGGAGTCTGAGTTGGAAATCGGTGGCACCATGGGTCAGCGCACGCTGAACTCACTAGAGAAATACTTCGCCCGTGTCGAGTCGGTATGGAAGCCAGTTGGCTCCAGCGAAGCTTTCGAAATCGTACGCCGTCGACTCTTTGAGAGCTCTGGAGAAAGGGCTCAGATAGAAGGGATTAGTCGTCAGTTCTCAGACTTCTACCGACAGCATGCCGACAAGTTCCCGGTGGAAACCCAATCCAACGAGTACTACGAGCGGCTTTGTTCTTCTTACCCGATTCATCCGGAAGTCTTCGACCGACTCTATGAGGACTGGTCTACGCTCGACAAATTTCAGCGTACGAGGGGCGTTCTCCAATACATGGCCATCGTAATCCATCGACTGTGGAATGATGGCAACCGCGACGCTTTGATCATGCCCGGCTCTTTGCCATTGGATGACGCTAATGTACGGAACAAGAGCATTCACTACTTGCCCCAGGGCTGGGAGCCGGTTCTAGAAAAGGAGGTGGACGGGCCAAGGTCTGTACCGGCAGACATTGACGGTCACCACACTCTGTTCGGCGGGGTTCAGGCGGCCCGCAGAACAGCAAGGACTATCTTCCTGGGTAGCGCCTCCTCAACCCAGGCAGAAATGATTCGAGGCGTTCAAACCGAACGCATCCTGCTCGGTTCTGTGCAGCCAGGGCAAACTATTGGTGTGTTTGAGGATGTGCTCAAGCGCCTACGGGATCGGTTGCATTATCTTTACGCCGAGCAAGACCGTTTTTGGTTGGACACAAAGCCGAACTTGCGCCGTGAGATGGAGAGCCGCAAGCAGAATATCAGTGAACGGGATGATGTGATTCCGCTCTTAAAAGAGCGGGTTGCCCGGGTGTTTGGGCGGAGCCATCACTTTGGCGGCATCCATGTGTTCACACCTTCTGTGGATGTACCGGACGATTACGGGACAGGCCCCCGGCTGGTTGTTCTCCCCATGGAGGCAGGCTATAGCCGCACCGAGACCAACCAGGCTTATGGCCAGGCTGAGAAGATCCTGCGTAACCGCGGAGAGCAACCACGACAAAAACAGAACCGCTTGATCTTCTTGGCACCAGACTTTGATGTGGTTGGGAGACTAAGGGAGCAAACTCGTATTTATCTCGCTTGGCGCTCAATTGTCACCGATATCGAGAATGGAACGCTCAACCAGGATCTCTCGCACCTAAACCAATCCAAGCGCAGCCGTGATGCTGCTGAACAGAGCCTTGGTCAGCTTATAAGGGAAACCTGGAAATGGCTGATGGCGCCAGTAGAAGACTTTGTGAAAGGTCGGCCAGAACTCAACTGGGAAGTGGTTTCCATACCACCTACGGCGCCTAACCTGATCCAGAGCATTGAAGACAAGCTCCGGGAGGAGGAGTGGCTGGTTTATGAGTGGTCCCCCATCCACCTGCGCAAAGTGCTCTCCGATTGGTACCTGAAAGATGGTGTAAAAGAGGTCAGCGCGTTGAAGGTTTGGCAGGACAGCTGCCATTACCTGTATCTGCCCCGCCTAATCAATGACCAAGTTTTCCGAAATGCTATTGCCCAAGGTGTCGAAGCTCAGGATTACTTTGGCTTTGCCTCAGGTAAGGAAGGCGACCGTTACCTTGGGTTTGCTTTCGGTACCAATTCACTGGCCGCGCTAGACGAGTCTTCTTTGCTGATAGACCGAGAGACCGCGGCAGCTTATGCCGAAAAAATAAAGGCAGCAGAGCAGCCGGCACCACCGCATGGAGGAGGCATGCCCGGAACCGGTGGCTCTGGGCAACATTCTGGCGGAGCGGACGTTACACTTACACCTCCCAGTGATCCCGAAGCAAAGCCCGGTATTGGCGGAGATGAGCCTACAGTAACCAGCGCTGCCAAGAGCCACTTCTACGGAACGGTCGAGTTAGATGCCGTAAAGGCCAAGATGGATTTCGCCACCATCATGGATGAGGTCGTTCAGCAATTTACCGCACAGCTGGGTGTGGAGGTGACCATTTCCGTAGAGATTGAGGCCCGGAAGAAGGATGGGTTTGATGAATCTCTGCAGCGAACCATCAAGGAGAACTGCAACGTCTTGAAATTCAGTTCTTCGGAGTTTGAGGAGGATTGAATTCCTTCCAGAGCTGATGGGAAAGGGTTCATAGCTGGCAAATAAAGTAACAAGGAGTGTGGGGCCAAAATGAATGGTAGATAACAAGCCAGCAATGAACATGCCTGAGCTTTTGGTATTCACAAAGCCGCTGATTAGCGGCTTTGTCCTCGCCGAAGTTTGGCGTCTTGCGTTTTATTTAGGCGGGAACTTCGCCCCATCATTATCCAGAATCAATCCTTGGCTGGTAGCTATTGGGATCCTGCTCGTCGCAGCCTTATGCGTTGTCTACGTGTTTAATCGAGGAGTCCATGTGATCGCCGAGCGGATGGTCCTTAGTTTTCGGCTTGATCTGTTTATCGCACTGGCTGTAGGGGTATGGATAAATATCTTGGTTTCTCCCCTGTTTGCCAAGCTTCATCGTGTTTTCCAAAGTGCAGATCCACATTGGGCTCCTCTGGTTTTGCTTCTACTCAGCGCAACGCTGTTATCCCCTTTATTTCGATACTATTGGCCGAGATCTCGAAGACGAGACCATCAACTGTACTTCATTGCAGATGAAGAGATTGATAACGAGGAAGAGGATTTATTTGAGAGCAAGTCGCAAGCCAAGTCTTTCGCTGAGACTGTGCTCGCAAGCGGTGCTCACGCAGGTCTAATCTTCGGGGTAGACGGGCCTTGGGGTATAGGAAAGACAAGCTTTATCAATCTTGCGGAGAGGCATTGGGCAAAGGCAGAAGACAAAGTCATTGTTTGTAGGTTCGAACCGCTCCGGTACGCATCAGAGCCTGACCTTGTAGAGCGGTTGATTCGCGATCTGTCAGCAGCGATTCAAAGAACCGTGTTTGCGCCGGAATTTCGTCCTGCAGCCTCACGGTACTCCAGGCTGATAAAGGGGAAAGCTGATTTTTCTTTCCTCGGCTTCCGGCTCTCACTGGAGCCATCTCAGGAGACGGTCGATGAGCTACTGGATGACATCAATGAAGTTCTTCGTCGGATTAACCGCCGTGTCATTATTGTCATAGACGACCTTGATCGCCTTGATGCCAAGACGGTGAATAATGTTCTGTTTGCAACCCGTCAGACGTTCAAGTTATCCCAAGCTACCTATATTTTATGCTATGACACAGAGGTACTCGCTGAAAACCACGAGGAGAGCTCCAGAGCGCGAGAGTTTTTGGAGAAATTCGTTACCGTGAAACTGAGTTTATTTGTGGACAGCTCGCATATTCGGGACTTTCTGCGACGGGACTGGCAAAGAATAGAAAATCAGCTCGGTTCAATTCCCTCGGACACGATGGTGAAACTCGGCTCCGTGCTGACCGAACTCTCAAACATACTCGATGGTGACAGCGCAGCAAAGTATTTGCCGCTCGTCGGCGATTTGCGAAAGGTAAAGCGCTTTGTCAATGCGATGCTACTGATGCAAATCGAGAAAAGTGATCTGGGGCGGACGGATTTTTACGAACGAGATCTTATTAATTTGATGCTCCTGCATTTGCACTACCCCGGGCTATTTCGACGAATTTATGCAGAAGAAACAGAAGGGCGTAAAGGTATCTTCTCTGTGCACCGTGAATTCGGAGAGGACGAGTTCAAGAACAGTCAGGAGTTCTCTGCGGGTTTAGATAAGCATCCAGAAACAGCCGCTTTCTTGCTGAAGCAACTTTTCGATGTACAAACACTGGGCTTGAATGATCCAACTGGGCTTGAAGAGGAGGTTTTGAGATCTCGCGCGTGTTTTAACGAAGATTCGTTTAGAAACCTTGAGGGTTATTTGAAACTTATCGTACGAGTCGCCACGCCCGAGCCAAGAGAGACCTTCGTACTCTACCAAGAGGCTGTAGAGAAGGTTCGTGGTGGTACCTCTGTTCCGTCAATCCTCGAATCACCAGATTTCAGGTTAGACCAGGGAGAGCATGCCCATGATCAGTTTTGGCGCGTCCTGGTTAATCGGTCTCATGATTTCACTGACGTCGTTGCCGAGGATTCGATTAACACGCTAATCGAATATTTACCGCGCTATTCTTTCATATCGACTGATGACCGGAGTTTACGACAGAGGTCAATTTATTCGCTACTGCGGTTATTAGATCGTGCAGGTTGGGGAAGAACGTCGGGGCATCGGCTCCCGAATTCGAGCGACAATATTGTTGAGATTGCTTGGAGAATCTTCGGCGAGCAGTCCCACCAGAACAAGGGAATACTGCAGCGGCTCATAAACAATGATCGAGGAGTTCTGGGATGGTACGACCTCATGTTGTTCAGACTCCAGTGCTCGGCCGACCGACAAGGCCAACTGCACAATCTTCAATCAGCGCTAATCGTCTATTCGGATAGGGATGCGGAGACTTCCGGTTTGGTCAGTTCACTTGCCATTACTGGAATGAGGAGACTGTCTCAAGAAGTGTTTTCGCTATTCAAGCAAACCTTCATTGACCCACGTCGTAACTTCTATTCAGAAGCTCTTACTGTTTCAGATAAAGAGCTTCTTGGAGATGCATTGTCTGCATCTTTGGAAAGGGGCCCAGATAACACCAGAGAGGGAGAGCAGATTCCGACAGACCTGCCGGAGAAGCTGTCCGCCTATCGGAATTTTTTCAGATCCTTTGTTATCTACCAGTTGAGCAACTCATCCCCTCCTAAGGGCTCAGGCGTAGGCTGTGGATATTATGACGAAGACGGATCGGCAGATTGCGCAGGCATTGCTGCAGCTATGAATGAGTACGTGTTTAATGTTTGCTTTGACCCAAGCATCGATCCCGACAATGTGATTCACTTCGTTAATCATTGCCTGTGCAATTTAAGTAGCCCTTTCATGTCAGGGAGCTTTGAGGAAGGTTATATCCCTACGAAGGCCGGCTTGACGGGAGGCCTTGATCCCGTCGAGATGGGTCGCTATTGGCGCAAGCACAGCAAAATTATTTGGCAGTATTTTCATGATGGAGATGACAAAAAAATTTATACACCGAGTTATATTGCTTTTTATCATGAGGACTTGCCGAAGGTGTTCGAAGTGCTAGAGGAGTTGGCTCAGGATGCTGCATCAGAAGATGTGGAGCCCAACTAGTAGTTGTTTGTTGTTGCACCTATTAAAAGCAAATCGCTGTAAAAGTGGCTCCCGTCAGATTCGATACGTCTGTAAGGGTGGATCGTGTCTCTTAATGGTGTGGCGGAGCCCTGTTGGGTAACTTTGTAGTTCCTCATGAGCATGACATTTGGATGTCACTTCGGGACTAGAAGAGGTCGTCAATGAACAGCGCCGCTGCAATTACCAGGGAATCGCTTTACGAGGAGGTTTGGGCTGAGCCGGTCTCCAAGGTCGCACCTCGCTACGGGATCTCTGATGTTGCACTAGGGAAGGTGTGTCGTAAGCACAGGATACCGTTGCCGCCGAGGGGCTACTGGGCAAAAATCAATGCCGGGAAGTCACCCAGAAAATTCCCGCTTCCCACTGCCAGGGAATTTGAGAATCATTCCCTGCCGCTCAGCCGATTACCCACCTATGATCCCAACAACCCCGATGCTTCTCGGAAAAAGGCCATCACCGCCCAGGAACGAATAGGGCTAATCGCAGTGCCAGACGAGTTAGAGTCACCGCATCGACTAATACGATCTGCATCCAAGCGATTAAAGCGGAAGACAGGTTGGGACAACTACAAGGGCCTGCGCTCAGCGCCGGCAGAAATATTCGATTTCGAAGTGACTCACGACGCGATCAATCGAGCACTACTAGTGGGCGATACGCTGATAAAAGCGCTTGAGAGCCAGAACATAAAAGTATGGGTGGATCCTGAAAAGAGTCGTACTTTGATAGGGCTGGACGACACCTCTCTGCCAATATGCATCAGCGAGCATGTGGCCCGCACCAAGCATGAGATGACCGCAGCGGAGCAAAAAGCCATTGAGCGCTGGCAACGATCTCCAAATCGCTGGGGAACTGGATTCCATTACCCAAACCCACCTGACTATGACTACCACCCAACTGGGAAGCTGACGATTTCAATCGGCGGCTATCCCTCCAGAAGTTGGAGTGATACTCCTAAGACCTCGTTAGAGCAAAGGCTACACCAAGTTGTTGCGGGTGCTTTGGACCTGATTGAAGAGGAACGTCTTCGAACTGAAGAACATGAACGCAGGCGTCTGGCCTGGCAAAAGGCAAGAGACCGGCATGACCGTCAAATGGAGCTCCGGAAACAGGAGCTGGAGCAACTTGAGAAGCTGAAGACTAGTGCTGCGCAGTGGCTGGAAGCGGAACGACTACGACAATATATCGATGCAGTAGAGCAATCAGCGGTTAGTAATGGCCAAACAAGCGAGGAACTTGCAGACTGGATTTCTTGGGCTCGGATAAAAGCAGATTGCATTGATCCATTGGTAGCTGTATCCGATGCGATCCTAGATAGCCCGGAACCAAGGTCGCCGGGCTATTATTACTGACTGGGCGGTTTTTCATTGCCGTGAGACACTTATCCAAGTTTGGTGAGGAAAAGTCTGCTTTTCTTGCTCCGAGTGAATAGCTTGATTGTATGGAACTCTCTGTGGTTTGGTCGCTACAGTTTTGTATTGGCAGTGCGTGACTGATGCCTATAGACATTCGCGAGAACTTATCGGAGATTCATTCATGAACGACCGAATCAATGCCCTGGAAGAACAGCGAGCGGCAGCCAGGGAAGCTGTCATTGAGGCGTTTGACGGCGATGCAAAGCTAGCAGAATGTTGGCTACACCAACCGATTAAGGTCCTCGGGAACGAGAGGCCGATCGATTTTATGAATAGCCTCGAACGCATTCGAATGCTCAGAAGCGTCATCGGCAAAATGGAACATGGATTTCCGTAGATAAGGATTTTCTATCGTAACCGATGACCGGAATGCTGGAGCCTGATACTAACTGAATGACTGCTTTCGGGCGTCTGGGGCCAAGCCGTGCCCTACATCAGAAAAACTCGTCGCAAAAATTCCAGCGGCCGAACATGGGCATCTGAGGCTACATTTGAACCGCAACATCGGATTCATTCCTTTCCTGTTATCCGGATACGTCAACCACAAATGGAATTTGATCTATGACCCCACTAAAGCAGCTTGAGAAATGGCTTTACAAGAAATCCGAGGGAAAGCCCGTGCTGCAATGGTTTGTTGATGGAGAGTTTCTTTTTGACTATACAAGCCCTCCGCTGAAGATAGTTGAGCTTGTATTGACGTTGTTTCTCGGCGTGGTTATTACCTATTGGTGGCGCTTACCCCCCGAAATACCGATTTCCCTTTACCTGTCTGTGTTGGTTATAACGCTGCTATTAGTTGGTGGTATCAACTATTTCCAGCATGTGATCGGCTCTGAAAAGCAGGATACTTTGAACGGCCTGATCAAGTCGGTCAGTCGCAATCAGGACGATTTGACTAAACTTCTAGCCACCATGCCTCCACCGCATGCTATGGAAACCTTTATCCTATCGTACAGCGAAACGCTCGACTTGAAGCGTAATCTGGGCTCTTACATACCCGAAGATGCCGAAGGGCTTGAGCAACGGCTGAAGTATCTGAAAACTGGCGTCTTGATGTGCCTTCATGGTTTGGCCCGACTCTATGTTCAGTACGAGCATAAACCCCGTTCTACCACCTGTTATGCCCATTGGCTGGAATACAGAGGAATGGCAGACCTAGATGCGGATGATGGGCTGAAGCAGGCCGTGCGAGACAAGATACAGTTTGTTGAGAACAAGGACGATCCCCTGTATGGGTTAGCCGGTGTTCTTCATGTCAATCCGGAGATGACGGTTCAGGTGGGCCGCACACAAGCCAAGCCAAAAGCTGATGAGAACGTCACTGAGATGTATCTTCCTTTCCCTGAAGTACGGAAAAGTGACGCAGCCTCTACCAAAACGCGGTTTCTCCCTGTTGCCCCGCTGGCATTCCATCTCGGGCAAGTGGACTACAATAACGTAAGCCAGCAAATTACGAAGGACAGTCTCCGGAATGAGTGGAATATCAGTTCCGAGGTCATGGATGAGGTGCTTGAGTTCTTTGGCACGAGGGGGTCGGTCGGCAGTGTCGTTGGCTATAAGCTGAGCCTCAACATTGAAGGCGATACTGAACATTTGGGCGTTCTGGTTGTCTTCTCAAAGAGTGAGGACTCGAAAGATGGGAAAGCTGCGATTGATGCCTACCTGAATCTTTGCCGGCCATTGATCGAACTGAAAAAAGAGTTTATATCTGATATGGTACTAGTCCGAGCGGCGCTATCAGAGCTTAAAGCCGCCACCGAGTCGGAGGTGTGACATGGACAAGCTAACTACTGCAGAACGAATCAAAAAGCTTCGCATGGGCAACCCCCAGAGTGCGGCCAAGATCGTCGAACGCTATTACGAGAAGTCTCAGGCTCAGATGAACGGTGAGTTCGTTAACCTGCGCGACAACGATCATTACGTCGCCAGGCCGGATGGCTCCCTAGAGAAAGTGGCCGAGGCCGCTACCTCCTGACACCGCTACAAAATCTCAGAACCCGGCATCAATTGCCGGGTTTTTGCCCCGCCCCGTCGAAAACTCTATTGACAATGCTCTTGTTTACTGGTCAGATTCACTAAGGCTAGAGGAAAGCCTGCCTTCCACCGTGGCGAAGCATCTGTGTCCTCACTTAAGTTACTCCATAGTTTATCAATTGTGATCTTCGGCTGATCAGTTAAGGTGGAAACTGCGTTGGTCCGTGGAGATTACAATGTCAAAGCAACGCCTTACCCCCCGAGAAATCCCAACGCTGAAGCGTTTGGCCAAGACTATCAAGCGTGATCAAAAGATTTCCCATTCAGAAGCCCTGAATCAAATTGCTTTTCAGTATGGTTATTCAGCCTGGTCACAGCTTCACTCAGAGGCCATCGATACACAAAGAGTGGAGCAGCTTCTCCGAGAGTTTGCCGATGGTAAGCGGGAACAGTGCCACCTAAACTTTGTACTGCGTCTCTGGGAACACCAAGCGTCCCTTCCAGAGGTGAGGCCAGTCGTTAGCAAGATGCTCTCACAGCTAACCGCTGACGATGAGCTGACTATAACAGCGTTGCTTGCCGAACACTCAAACGGTGATTCTCCCGAGGACCTACTTGCCGCGATAGAAATGGCAAGGTCAGAAAAGGACGCCGGGTTTGATAAGGCAGAACTACTCGCTTCAGAAATATTCGAGCAAGAGATAGATAAAGTTACCGATGATCAGGAGTCAGTAGCGGAGTTGGACGAGTTACTGGCCCCTCTTCCGATCTCTACTCAGAACATGATTCTGAGCTACAGGTTCGGCGAAATCCGGGATGCTCGTGCGAGTACTTTAGCTGAAGACGTCGAGCTTTATAAACGCAACCGCGACAATGTAAACAAGGCACTGCTACTTGTTGCTGAACTCTATGCCTTTGGGGCATTTTCAGATTCACAAGCGCTGAACCAATGGTTGAAATCACCTTGTTTGAACGATTCTTCGAGCCGGTGCCCACTCGATGCTCTGTGGAACAACGGTGTTTTGGTCTTTGTAGAACAGTACGCAGAGAAAGCTCATGAAATGTTCCAACGATGCATGATCCAAGACTGGCGTTCGAACCCCGACAAAGTGCCCTCTGAAGTCAGGCATTTGCTTGATGATAAAGACATTGCTTTAAGAAATTTCTCGACCATCGAACGTGCGATCTTTGCGGACGCAATTCCTGAGATGGCTAGCAAATTGGAATATGCAATGAAGCCGATCAAATGATGTCGAGGAGAAGGCAATGAACATTGATAAAAGCTATGACAAGTCTGTACATTTCAGCGCTGAGCAAAAGCAAGCGGGATATGACCCGTTCAATCTAAAGCTCATTGCTTCAAATCACTCAGGCTATCGGTACGAGGGAAGCGAAAACTTCGAGCACGATGACACCGGTTGTCTTCATAACTATTCCGGTGTGGAAGATGAAATCCTTTCATCATATGCCGAGCATGAAGACTGGCAAGAAGGCTACGACTACTGAGTTGGACAAGTAAGCCCACGAATGATGGGGTAATCAGAATAGTTGATGCCCTCGTTGGTCATGTTCAAACCTTGGTTTTGAGCTTGACCTCGTCTTGGAAAGCCAGCGCTACGGTGTCGGCATGTTTCATCTCACGCACTTGGAGGAAGCCGGTTATTCTGAATTTTGATAGGAACAAGAGCGAGGGCAGTTTTCGATATCCCAAGAACTACCCGACCCGTTTTGTTTTTTGGGTACGCCTGAAATTCGCTTTTAAGAGTATGAAACGCTGGGTCAGGATTCAAAAGCCTGTTACTCGATTGCTGGGCTATCAATATGCCCCATCCCGTGACCTGATAGAGATTGACTTAACATACCTGTGCAACCTGAGATGTAACAACTGCAATCGTTCTTCCGCGCAGGCCCCGGAAGCTCGCCACATAAGCATCTCGCAAATCAGGCAGTTTGTTGATGACTCAATCGCCCAGAAGCGCCACTGGAGGCGCATTCGTATCTTGGGAGGAGAGCCGACATTACATCCTGAGTTCCTTCAAATTATGGAGACTTTGATCAAGCTCAAAGAGGTTGCACCGAAAACGATCATCGAAGTGGTCACCAATGGGTTTGGTGCGAAAGTCAATGCGATTCTGGACAGGGTTCCTGAGGGTGTTCAGGTAGAAAACTCGGCCAAAAGCCAGAACATTCAGCCAGGATTCGGCCCCTTCAATATGGCGCCTATCGATAGCTGGCAATACGCTTTTGCTGATTATCGGAATGGCTGCGATATTGCTCAGAGTTGTGGGATTGGACTTACCCCTCAAGGCTATTACCCATGTGCGGTGGCTGGTGGTATAGACAGAGTTCTTGGTCTTGAACGTGGTCGACAATCCATCCCCCACTCGGGCGATGACATGCGTGATTTAATGGCTGAGGCATGTCGCCTATGTGGCCGTTTTCGAGACGGACATTATGTGCCCGAGAAGTTGCGAAAACCTCTCATGGAACAGAAGACATCCAAATCGTGGGCAAAGATCTATCATTCTTGGCGGGAAAGTCCCGAGACTTGAAGTCGATAGCGTAGGGTAAATCCAAGAATGTCCATCTGGCACTTAATTGGCAGCGGAGACGGAGAGGTTGTGTGCCGGGCTGATGAGAAGATCGTTCGGTTCAACAGAAGACCTGATAGTGATGAACGCTGGGATCTCAATGTCTGCAACGGCAAGCTTGCAGGTGAAAGCCTACCATTTCCCGTAGATGGCGTTGAGCCGGTGCATGGATTTGCAACCTTGTTAAGGGACAATGCGGAGAAACTCAAAGAGGAGCTGGGTACTTGGCCATCGTCGGGATTGGCAACCCTTTTCACTCTCTATAATTCCGGACTTACCGTCAGACTCAGTTGTATGAATCTGTTGCCTTCCATTGTCAGGCCAATGAACCTCGGAGCACGAGTACCGGTTCCATGCACTTTTCACAATTGGCTGGGGGAGCGCAGGGTCGCGTTACCAATAGTGAACGCATTGCGCTGGCCCGGCTTTTGGCTGTCCGAGGAGCAAAGTTATGAAGCAGGTTCTATCAACCCCTACTCTTTACTGACAGCGCTATCGGATCTTGAGCGCTCAGAAGGGCAGAAGCTGATTGCAGAACTAGAGCACGTGGCTACGCAACAGTGGATAGAACATGCGACCCAAGAGGCAATTCGGGAACTTGAGCCGCTTTTCTTCCTCTCAAGATCCGAAACGACGACTCTTAACTGGTGGTTGTACGACCGCGCTGCTTCGCAGGCAATGTCTCAGATTCTTCATCAGCTCGCCCGAGCTCAGCAGGTTCTCTGGCTGAGGGCTTAGCCAGTATTTCAGGGATTAATTGCGCTTGGTGAGATAGTTCGCGTTGGTCGTAAGGCGCGCGCTCATGCCAGTACGCATAACCTGTGTCCAAGAAAGTTGGCTGTTTGGCCAGTTCTGACATTGGCAGCATGGTCGCGTAGTCTGTTGCACTATCGAACCAGCCACCTTGCGGCCTTTTAAAATAGGACTCCGGAACCTTCTGAAAAAGAGACCTTTGGAATGCCCTCAAATGGACCCAGGTATTACCTCCACCCTTCAGCCTGGGTTGATGGTAGTCAGGCTGGTACTGTTTCAGAGGTTTTTCAGGACGATACATGGGCATCTGTATAAGGTCGCACCCGTGCTTCTTCGCTTCGAGCAGTTGGGCGACGACATCGTCCTGCATTAGAAAGTCATCCTGATCCAGAACAACAATCAGCGAGTCTGCCCGAGCACAGATTTCATTGATTGCGAGAAGAAAGTTTGGAATTCGGCCGTGATGCTCTGCTCGTCTTACTAAGGTGCAACGGCCTTCGAATTGGGCAAGCATCATTGGGTAGTGCCAGGTTTCCTGAAAACCACTTGAGTCATCGATTACGATTAGGCCAAACCCTTGCTGTGACTGAAGTGCAAGGGAATCCAGGCAACGCCGAAGTTTTTCGTTTGGAGTATGACGACCCTTCAGGAGGAAGATGACAGATTCGTTGCGCTCTGGGTGAAGCCATTTTGGTTGAGGGATAAGATCGAACTGCTCAAGCTGATGGTTTGGTACCACGCCCTGTGAAATTAAATCCCTGATTACGCCAGACTGAAGTGCTGCTTTATCACTATTCTGAGGGTGTATGTAGAACGAAGCTGGGTCGCCTCCTCGCACGCAAGTGGAGCTCTGGCTTGAACGCTGATATTTCTGGATTGTTCGGTGCCAGGTTAGCTTAAAGCGGGCCTCTTCAATTGGATTTTCGATGGGTAAATGGCTCTCTACGCTGTGTAGATCTAATAAGCCGAAACGGACTTCGGGAGCAAATTGACCGGGCTCTCCAAAATAGTCCAGAAAACGATCGGTTTGCTTCGGTATGTTGAACCCCACTGCGAGAACACTATCCGGATTTAAAGCTTCCAACATGTCCGCCAGATAATCATGATGCCAGTCCTTGCGCCCCACCAGCACATCGCAATCGCACTGCAGTACATATCGAGTATCGAGCTCAGAAAACGCCCATATCTGGGGATAGAGTGGCGCGTTATTAATCGTGTGGGTTTGAACTATCTCGCCGTTATTGAACCACTTTTTATAGGTTCTCTGGATAGTTGATTCGTCTGTGGGTGGTACCAGCCATCCGTCGATAATTCCCGCCTCCCCCAATTGCCGTGTTTGTTCGATGAGCGATTGAAGATTCGGCTTCGCATATTGCCTAAGGAATGGGCCGGGGTAGTGGTCAATGAGGACCAATACACGGGAGAACTGGGCCGGGAACGTCAGCTGGTGGACGATGTGGGATATCTGTTCATAGAAACCGTCGGCATCTTGAGCGCATGCTTTGATTAGAAGTGTGACGTGCCCGTATTCTTTACTTGGCCGGAGCAGAGGCGTTTGATCGATAGGCCGGACATGCAAATGCTCGATAATCTGTTGGTAGAATTCCTGAAAGCCAGATACCTGTAGCAGTGACTCCTCCTGGATTCTCCATGACATTCTGCGAACCAGCTCCTCGTCGTCATTGCCAAGAATGCCGATCGAGTAGAGCCTACCAGCCATATCCAGGAATCCGCTGCTAGAAAGCCGGCAGATGTCTTTTCCTATATCGATGTAATGCAGATTGTCATCGTCATCCAGACGAAGGTTGTCCCGCTTGATATTTAAGGCACATATTCCTGATTCATAGAGCTCTACCAGAAATTTGAAGATGCTGTCTCTAGGGATGTAGGTTTCGATTGCTCTCGTTTGGGACCCAGAGGTATTGCACTGCCAAGTATCTTGTCGCTTCGTCCAGCTAACTTTCGGAATAGACGGGGGAGGCCCAGCCAGAAGCCCCTCAAGGCGCTCGACGTCCGAATCAGACATCGCCCAAGGGTAGAATTCCTTTATGATCCGATCTCCTTGTCGCCAGACAATGCCTTCCATGCCATAACCGAGGATCTCAGAATGCGTGTTCTTCAACAGATTCAGTCTTTGCAAAAAATAGGAAAGCCGCCGGCGTTGGCTTTGCCAGACCCCAGCCTGTTTGTTTTGTGTGGTATCAGCTCCACCAAGAGAATAAATGCAAAAAAGTGGGTCGGACACTGTACGAACATGCTTTGGGAATTTAATAAGCAAGTTGCAAAGAAGCCAGTGGTCCTCTGCGCTCCGAGTGTTGGGATAGCGCAACCCTAGCCTGGTTTTCATCATCAGGTTGCAGGAAGGTAGTTCGCGTTCTTGTGTGCCTGACGAAAAACGCTCGACGTACGCGGTCAAATTAGTGAGATCGAGAAGCTCATCGGAGTTGGCGCGATTCGTCCATGGAAGAATTCGTTCGCCTATCCGGAGGGCGTTGCTGCCGATCACGGCAACCGTATCGTGACCGTTCGCTTCGTTGAATAAAGTTTCCAGGCTGTTGATCTCGGCGAGCTCGTCATCTGCATCTAAGCGAGCTACCCACTGAATTCCGGCTTGCTTGTCCGCCCAGTCCAGTAGCTGATTGCGTGCTCTGGCGGGAGAGCCACACTCTGCGCTTAGCAACGTAACGGATGATTCGTTCAAGAGGTCTTCAACTGCCGTCTCCCAGCCTTCTTCGGACTGATCATCAAGGATAGCAATCCGAGCCTCTGCTCGCCTGACCAACGTCTGGTTGAGAGCGCTGGATAGAGATCTTCTGAGCTCTTGTGACTGGTTTCGATGCGCAATGGCGATCAAAACCGAAGCATTGTGGTATTGGTTTGAACAGTCTTTAAGAGTGCACAATCTCCTGTCGGCCAAGACGGTTGAATATTGTTTGGGGGCGGATGGAGTGAATTTTTTATTCAAAGGAAAGTCTCAGTTTCTCTACCTCTATATCCTGCATTGACCACTTAAATAATTCCTCTATCCGATGAAAGAAAGCGATGCGGTCGAGCTCCGACATTTGTCTTTCGTAGAGTTGGAGGAACTGGGCACACCCTCTGAGCTTCTGAAGGGAGCCGGGAGCGGAAAGGGCATGAGGGGTAGCGTTGCAGTTCCAGAATGTGGTCGCCGTTTCTGTGTAGCGGACATCAACCATTGGCTGAGAAAGCACCCGAATGGCAAGATCCCTGTCGTTGCAGCTGACCAACCCATCAGTGAAAGCTCCAACCAGTTGAAGCATTGATGCTTTTATAAAAGTGTTGGACCCCTGCCAGCCGGGGTTGCCCCTTAGAAAATCCTTTGGATGTAAACTGGATGGCAGGTTGGTTTCCGCGACTTGGTTATCGATGACACGGTTAATCCCTGAAATCACGACATCTGCGGAGCAAGCCTCTGAGGCATCTAGACAGACCTTAAGGTGGTTTTCCCGCCAATTGTCATCATCGTCGATGATTGCCACATAGCAATCAGCGAAGATCTTTAGAATTGCCTTGATACCTGTATTCCAGCAGCCAGCGGCTCCTGGACTGTTCTCGTTATCCAAATTTAGAACATCGAGCCCAGGCAGTTGGTCTCGAATTACTCGCTTTTCGGAATCGAATAAACTGCGGCGATCTGAAACTATCACTACCAAAGACGGGGGTGTGAGTTGTTTTCGGATTGATGGAAGCGCGTGAAGCTCTAGCTGCTCAATGCGTGGGGTTGTTGCGATCAATGTGACGATGGGCAGCATTTGGATGTTTAGACAATCTGGGCAGTTCATGAATCGTGATTAGCGTAAAGGTGATCCATCACTTTAGCTACACACTGATCGGGTGGGATTGTTGGTTCGCGCGTAAATTCGTTGTGACTGTACCAGCGTTCTTTGGACAAGCCAATCTTCCGAGATAAGAATTGTCGGCTATTATTTGATCAAATACGTTCTTGGTTGATCAGATATGCTGATGCAATTTCCCGTGGCTCACGACGACGAACTTCTAGGGAGCATTATAGCCCGGTTCGTTGAGCGGCAGGGCCTGGAAGACGATAAAGTGGCCCTGGATCAACTTTTCGGTTCTCGGAAAATCGTGCCGTCGTCAGTCCTTCAGGGGCATGTGGACCAGCTACTCGAAAATGTCGGCCATCTCTGGACTGTCTCCGCTCGGGATCTATTGGAACAACATACCCTTGTTCCGGTTTTTCGGCCTTTCGTAGCAGCGAAAGCCTACGAGCGCTTCATTAGAGATCTTTGCGGTGAGGGCAAGAATCACAGCATGCTCAGAACGGGCCTGAATGCTTCGAATGTTGTTTGGCCAACGAATTTCCGCATTTGTTCCCTATGCTTCCAGGGTCAGTCAAGGAGGCTTGGTTACCAGTACTGGCAGCGACTCTTCCAGTGCCCAGGCGTCGACGCATGTCCGGAGCATCGCTGTTTACTGATCGATACTGGCATTACATTGCAATCATCCAGGCGACACCGGTTTGTGGGCACGCAGGCGATCAGCAAACCGGTTCCTGCAGTTTCGCCGCTGGGAGATTGGAAAAGTGTGTTGTTATCTTCCTTGGTAGCGGAGTTGCTTCGGGGTGAGACGGCCAGCACGCCGAATAGCCACCAGTGGTCGAGATTTTATCGGGCCTTAGCCAGTCAGCAGGATCTTTGTAGGGGCAAAGGTGTGCTGCACAGGGAGATTGCCAGCCGTGTACAGGCTTACTGGGGAGTCGAATGGCTGGATAAACAAGGTCTGTCGCTTTCTGTCGACGATAACTGGCTGGTCTCAATGTTTCGAAAACACCGTCGCCCCTTTTCCTACCTTCAGCACTTTGTCTGTTGGTTAGCCCTTTGTGAGGATAGGACAATACTGAACGAAGTTTTGGCAGAAGTGCTTCTGTTCTCAAAACAGCCCCCAAAGAAAGCAGTTTATTTCTCATCACGCACTGAGGAGGTTAGTCATCAGTATCGCGCTCGTTGGACCGAATTGTTGAGCATTTATAACTCTCTGCATAGCTTGAGGAATCACAGGGAGGGTGCGAGAGTTTATTCTTGGCTGTACCGTTTCGATTCGCACTGGCTGGATTCACATAAACCCGAGAAGGTTAATGCCGAAAGGCCAGCGAAAGTCGATTGGAGGAAGCGAGACCGGATGATTGTTCGGGAGCTCTTGGCTATCGAGCGAACCGTCTGGCAAGATCTGAAAGGATCCAGGCGGTCGAAAAACTGGTATGGTAAACAGGTTGCCGGTGGAAAGATCCTGGAGAAGAAGCTCAGCAAATTACCCCTCTGCCAGGCATTCTTCATCCGTCATGCAGAGACAGTTGACGAGTACCAGACAAGGCGGCTTGCCTGTATATTTGCCCGATTGGTTTTGAACAACGAATGGCTGACTCCGATCCATGAAATTGAACGACTTGCCGGACTCGATCAGAAAAAGTGTCGCATGGCTGGCCGAGAAATCCTGGAAAAAAACATCCCAGCCTGGCAGTTTTCTGGACCGATTCCCTTCCGACGCCGCTCTCCAATATGCTGATGGTCTTTGGCTGCGAAAATGGCTTTTTCTTAAAAGCCGTCCTTTCGTAAATGTGCAGTTTGAAGGACATAAAAAAAGCTCGGTTCCAGCCGAGCTGATCCCAATGCTCGTGGTGGGAAGCAAGTATGAGAATAAGACAAGAATTCGTAACTCTACGGGCCAGCACTCCTCGTTCTATATTTCAGATGAGCCAGAGGCTCTGATTACAAACGCAGGGACGAATTGGTTCCAGTTTCGTACCGGCGCGGGATACCGTGTCCGAGTTCGTCAGATAGAGTTGGCCCGCTGTTTATTTTTGAACAATTTTCACCTGACTAGAACAGCGTTCAGACACGATGGATTATCTGGGTTAGCGCAGGTGTCTGAGTCTGATGACGCAACCGTCATAAAGCTATCAGCAATGGCTGACTTCCCACCGAACAATCTGCGAAACAAAGCAGCGCTTCAACACCTTTGTTGGATGATTCTGGACGAGAAAGCACGCAAAAGTTTTGGATCGATTTTAGGTTGTTGGATGGAAGCGGACCGCGAACCATGGACATTTTGGTTTCAGCCCCCTTCAGTAAAAGGATGGAGAATATCCGGGTCTGGCTTCTATAGTGACGGAGAGGCTAAAAGTACTTTTACGATTGGTGAAATTACGCGGCTTCACAATCCTGTTTTTTGTCACCCCAAACCGATTATTGTCGATCACCCGAGGTTTGAAATAGCCCTTAGTAAAAGTCCGGAAAGCGGCATCAGGCCAAAGATTCCCCGGACTGCAGAGGAGGATCCAGAGCTTATCCTTGATATGGAGCCGGAACTTGGTAATCAGTTAGATGAGGAAAATGATACGGCATTTGAGTTTTCATTTGAGGAAAACCTGGATATAGAAGTGCAGGTAAATGGAAAGCGGTATCGGGTAAAGCCCAGAGTGGAAGGGGAGCTTTCAAAACCGCGTGAATATACCAGTCCTGGGCATGCCGGGGAGCACGGTTCGGGCCGTGAACTGAATTATGGAATTAATAGGGCAGAAGAAAGTGCAATCTTGACAGAAGATGCACTCATTGAAGTTGAGCCGGCCAGTAGGTTTGAGCACTTTGAAGAGGTCATCAACCGCTTGAGTAGACGACCGGATTTTTATTTGGAAAAGAAAACCTGCTTTCAGCTGCCTTGGCCGGGCGACGCCAATATGACCTGTACCAATACCATTACCGGAGAACCGGTTCAATGCTATGTCGTTGCGATGAGATGCTGCGGCATTCCCGTCACGATTTTTGAAGTGGACGTTGAAAGTTTGCTCAGAAATCACACGATCAGCAATTTGGTCGTGGTATTCAAAGATGATACCCAAAGAAGCATCAGGCGAGTCCTCCAGAACTGCTCGTCGAAGGGGGTAAAATGGGATCTGCAGCAAATAAAACGGTTATCTTCCGCGTATGGAACTTGCAAGCACCCCCAAAGGGTGGGTAGGAGAAATGGTGCGCCGGCTGAAGTGCTCCCTCATCGCTACCAAGAAAGATGGGTGGCTATATTGGAACGCCGAATTAGTAGATTGGTCAGAGAGTTGAAGCAGTCTAACGGGCAACCTTATAGCGCAATCAAGTGATAACGCCGTGCTCCAACCTGCCTATCAGGGCGCGGACCTGCTCAACGCCATCTTTAGATGCCAAGAGGTCGTTTGGCGGTTTGTACCCGAGGGCACGGGCTGGGGTCGTTAACCATTGCTTCGCAGCCATTATGTCGCCTTCGAATAGTTCAACTGCTTCCGCAATAACAATCTCGCGTAATCTATCCAGATCTCTGAGGTTTTCCATATGCTGGCCTCCAATTGGACGCGTAAGGCTGCTATCTAGCTGACGTTAGCTTAATAGTATTGCACATCGTCATGGTGGTGCCGAGTCCATCACTAAGAGGGCGGACTAACGACCGCTTTCCATCGTGCCGCTCGCTGGCTTCTAGAGAATCGATTTGGCCGTTCATGAATGGAACTCCGATAAGTCTTAGTCAATTTTTAAACGAACCCGCCGTGTTAGCCTCAGCGAAGTGAGATTGAGAATTAGCTCATCAACTGAGTTTGTCGCTCACCATATTCTCGCAAGTGTTTAAAAATATAAGGAAATGCTGTTATGCCTTTGTGGCGAACATGCCAAACATCTAGGCTATTCCAAAACCACTCAGGTACAGTGTCATTTCCAGCATCTGCAATGTAGACATGATTGAAGTTATCTTGTTTGCGAGCGGGAGATCCAACTGCACCTGCTGTGTACATGCCCGATTCTCTATTAACCCATGTCCCTGTTGAGGCTTGAAATACGCCTAGCTCCCAAGAAGCGAACGGAGCTTTTAGCCGGTACCCATGATCCGCCAAGAAGTTGTGAAAATGCCTTTTCTCCAAGCTCTTATAGTCTATTTCACTCAATTGACGAGCAGAAATAGCCCCTTGGGCATTGGAGCCAAATTCCATCAGTCTTGGTACTAACGTGCTATCGGGGTTATCGGCACAATACTGCGCGATGAGTTCAGAGGGGGTGCCGCTTGTAAGCGCGGCATCCATTTCTTTAACCCAAGTATGTATCTGCCCTTCGTTTGGAAGGCAAACTGCTCCAGTATCAGCTGCGATGATGAATTTGCCAGTGTCCGGCCAATAAATGAGATCGGCGCGATCGTAGCCCTCGAAGACCTGCTTCTGTCGGCTCTCATCGAGATCCATCCATAATTCATCCCTTACAGCATCTGGAAGGCTGTCGAAGACCAATCGGTCGTGATCCCGGCGAGCGTAAAACATCGGCCAAGGTGCCTTTGGCTGTAAATTTTTCGTTGACGGCCTTACGGATGTAATGAACCAAGCATCTGCCGGCAATTCCGGATAGTCGAGTAATAATCTTCTTTCTTTTACCTCCATTTTGATAAATAGCTCTTTTATAAGAACCTGAGCAACATGGGATTTTCCCTCCTCGTGCAGTCTTTCAGGATAGCAGGACTGTATGACTGCATCTGGGTACTGTCGGCGAGCTATCTGATAAGGATCCACATCCCTGCTTTCATAACTGTCCTTGGCATTGACGATCAGGATGTTTAGTCCATTTTCTTCGGTTTCGTTGGTGAGCTCTGACTGGATTCCAAGACGGTCCAGCTCCGCGGTGAGTCGAATTCCAGCTTCCGGATCGATGCTAGAGTTTGTTACCCAAATAGGGTGTTGCCTCATCTGATCGTTCAACTTTTTGTACGCATCGCTTACGTGCTGGTGCTTAACTCGGTGGTGGATGTCTGGATGGATTGATTCCTGACTAAAATCGATGGTGGTGCCATAGGCTCTTTTCAGGTCATCCAGAAACATGGAGAGAACCCCAAGACGGGTCTGGTAATAGGACTCCAGTGTTGGCTGGCCCTGTAGATCGATTGCTGAAACGCGATTTTTCCTTTTTGTCGCCGGCGCTCTTTTGACATACTCGCCTGACGTACCTTTACGAACCTCCTGCCCTAAGCTATCCAGTTCATATCGTGGTAGTTTGGCAATTTTTGGTGGAAGCTGTCCTTGTTCATTTTCGTGCATTTTTACGGGAGTGAACGTTGTTGTCTGAATATCCAAACGCCAGCGTTTTGCGATCCGGCTCCAGGTCGGATCTATCCGAACCGTTGTAATAACGTTCCATTTCGCGGCAAATTTTTTCTGCCTTATTACGTAGTAAAGACCGTCGGCATCGAACCGTGTGGGCTTGTCATCCGGGTCTAAAACCCTTGGGATGGCCCTTATCAGGAGTCCTCGCAACGCCCATTGCGGGATCTGTTCTAGCGGTTCTGCTTTTACGCTCAGCGTGTGGTCGTGCAGCGAGATGTTTTCGGATTTCGGGAGTAACACCAGAAATCGTGATTCTTTCCCTTCCTTGATCAAAGCCAGCACCGGGCCGGACTTGTAAATTCTCGTCGCGAGATGCGGGAATCTGGACTCCTTTTCTTTTTCGCTCCAGCCACGATACGAAATCGATGCCACCGAAAACCGACCGGCCAAGGTAGGTAAGTCGGATGGTGTCATCGTCATAAAATTCGTTAAAACTGGCTTCATTGGGCGCTCCCTATCCACTCTAAGAGGGTTATCAAGTGCTTCTCGATAACGGTTCCGGAGCTTCTTTCAATCGCTCCTGGTATTTCAATGACAGAGGTCGCTGTCTGATGTGTCGGTTTTAACTCGTTGTCCAAGAACCGAAGCTTGCTACCCTTGGAATCAAACAGGTTAATGTAGACAAAGCGTGTGACCCCGATAGCTTGCTCAATGGCGGCAGCTTTGCGTGAGTGATTTTCGACTATACCTTCATTGCGCCAATGTTTTGCATCTACAGCAGTCCAAGCTGCGTCAGGCGATGGCCTGATGAGGAAATCAAACGTTTCATAAACCGGACTGGGGAGGTCGGAGACCTCAAAACCGAAATGGCGGAGTATGACTTTGATCCCCTCTTCGCCGAGAGCGCCTTTGTATAAGTTAAAAAATGCCGCTGGATTCATAATGTATGGATGCGGTTGCCATTCTGTCGCAAAGCCCTGTTCTTCAAAATGCTTGCGTACCTGTGCATTTCTCATCAGTTCTGGAAGGCCACTCTCTCCCTCGCTTACCCAGCGCCCGCGGTCAGCTCGGTCGAAAAACTTGAGTTCGCCCTCAGAGTTGAGAGCCTCCGTCTTCGTCTCAAGGCTTCCGGTGAAGAGGTACCCATCCTGGGTTGGCGATTTAATATAGACACGAGGATAGGTTCCGGCAGCTGTTTCGCGTGTTGGCTCAGTTAGAAGCTGCCTTCGTAGGGCCTCCCAATCTCGAATGGCCGCTTCGGGATCGTTTCCCCGAAAACCGGACATCAGTTCCTTTATCAGTGAGAGTGTATCCGCAGTGTAGAAGGCAGCGCGATTGTGTAGGCGCGTCGTGTCCCTATCCTTAAAGGTGTCGGTTCCCAGGGCTTGTGCTGCCTTTACAAGAGCCACATATTCAATTGAAAGTCCTTCTTCAGGCCGGTGGTCTGAGGCCAGAGCTTCCCGGAGGTCTCCATCAGCCAGCAGTTCAATATTTGGTCTTTTAAAAGCTGTTCGGGCAGTGCGGCCAACAGCCTGCTCGACAATTTTACGAACAAGCCAAATGTAATCGCCGGTCTGATGATAGCGACTAAGGTTTTGTTCGTGCCGGGAGCCTAGCAGCGAACTCTTTATCCATTGCCTGGCCTCTCTGAATGGAATCCAGTTTGATTCCTGTAAAGCCATAATCTGGTGGAAAAGAAGCAACTGGTTGATTTGATAATCGTCCGTGTCCGAAAGCCATTGATGAGATGGCTTCTCTAGGTATAGGGTATCGATGTCTGTTTTTAGCTCATCTGATTTAGGCCCATCACCGACCCAAATAAGATTATCCTGATCTTTAGGATGCATCACGTGGTAGTCCGGATTCTTACCTTCGCCCATTGATGCGTAAGTGGACAAAAGAATGACTTTGTCATCGGTATTGCTCAGTTGAGTGAGCACCTCATTGAACTCTCCGAGCTTCATCGACTGCGCATCCATACCCGGAAATAGCCGAACTCTCTTCTTCCCCGACACGTTCTTATCATCAAGGAATTGCTGGAGAAAGCGAACGAAGTCTGGGTAACGGGCGGAATCAATCGTGCGGTTCAACATTACGAGCATGTATCGATTATGTTGAGCAGCCATGAAGTGCTCCAGAGCTTTGAGAAGCTTGGATATCCAGTTCAAGACATACTCTCCATCCTGGTCCACCTGCAGCCAAGTATTAAGGACCATTGCTGGCTTCCTCACGGGTTTCCCGGATTGGGAGGATAGCTCCTCAGCAACTAACGCGCGATCTGCCGTCAAAAAGCTTGAGTTCACGCTGACCCCACACGAGCTATATCTCCGACGAGAATGGTAGTAGTCGCTGATTTTCTTTGTCTGAGCTGGGGATAACTCGATGAACCTGGAGCCGAGCCTGGTTTTCATATACTCCAGATCGAAGTTTTTGATTACAGTTCGGGAGGTGGCGGTTGCACTGATACCGAGGACCTTGGCGCCCGATTCGACTAAACGTGCCATAAGCCCAGAAGGCGTAATTGTGAAACCTGTATAGAAACAGCTGACCGTGTCACTCGTACCTTCGTTTCGACGAACATCTGTGAGCTTCAGGCCGTTGTCATGGTAAGTACGGGAGGCCATACGAGTGGGGGATTGCAGGAATTTTGAGCGCCTGCCTGCAAAGCTGACTTGAGCGTCGAAAGCAGCGAACACTGCCGAACTCAGATCTTGTAAGTTAAAGTGTCGCAGAATAGATATCACAGCTTCTTGATAGGTAGAACTCTGCGATCCAGCATTGCCGAAGTGTGAAGAGGCGTTATTACTGAGATAACGCCAAACTGATGCCCGCATCGTCCAGATGAAGCGTCGGAATTGCCAGTCCGCTTCATTGACGAATCGACTCAGTCGGTTTGAGCGTAGCTCGGGAGGCATTGCATCGGCGGGAAGGGACTCACTGTGAATGAAGTTCTTGCGTCGTTCGCTATCCGTGCGCAGTCTTAGCATGTGTTCTGCACTGTGGGCATGGGTAATGGTTCGATCCGAAAATAGCCGGACCTTTTCCGTCTCCAGCGTTGTTCCTTCAGTGTTAAAGGCAAACTGAATATGCCAGCGTTCAGCAAACTCTTTGAGGCTCTGTTTTAGGTCGTTGAATATTTCCTCAATACCTTCGTAGCGTTCTGAGCGTTCCAGTTCATGTTGTTGAAGATTTGCATGTATTGTCCTGGTCACTTGTATCAAGTCCAAGGCTGTTTGTTCGGCCATGTGCTGAAGGATAACTTCGTTCTGGCGATCGAATTCATCGATAATGAGCAAGGCGCCATCGAGCTCCCGAATGGGGTGAACTCTTGATTTAAGCGTTTGATAACCCGAGAGAAACTTACGAGTAGTCATGAAGCAAACATTGGCTACCTTCCGTTGAAGGCGATCGCCTGGAACTAATTGATCAAGATTCTGATAATCGGATACCGATAGTTGTATCCCTTTTTCGCTGCGCTGGATGCTGTGAATTCTGTTGAGCATGAGCCGATAGGTTTCTGCCGCCTTCTCCTTTATGACCTCTTGCACGCCGGGCCGCATCGAAGGGTGTGCGGCTATCGACTGCCTGAGTTTTTGTAAGGATCTCCAGCAGTTTTGAATTCTTGGGTCGGAATTCAGGCCAAATCTATCCATAACCGACTCAACAACGGATTCGTTCAAGTCGAGCAGTTGAGAGTCTTGGCCTGGTAAATAGACGACTTGTTGCTTTAGTTGCTCTTTTTCATACTCAGATAGGCGCGGTTTTCCGTTGACGGCTTGTAAATCAATTAATTGCAGGAGTTCTTCATAGGTATGACGAACGTTGTCGACGGAGTTGGTAATGTAGTAGATCGTGCGCCGGCGGTTTGGATCTAGGTTATGGGATTGGATGAGCTCTTCCAGGATGGCGACTTTGATGCTGTGGGTCTTCCCTATACCTGTTGGCGCTGGTATCGGCACTAGGCAGCCTTGTTCATTTCCCGCCCCCAGGACTTCTTGAAGATCGTGTTGCAGGATCTCATCCAACGGCGAGAGTGGTGGTTTGGAGTCACCTGAAAACCCGCGCTCTGTTATCATTCCCAGCTCCTTTTAATGCAAAGATGGGTAGCAGGTTGCCGGGTTTCGCTAGAAATCTCGATACTGTATAGGTCTACAATGCGTCCACTTTTTGAACAGGTGTAATAGGGGAAGCCATGTCAGCGGATGATGTTGCATGGGAAAAGAAGAGTAAGTTCCACCTAATCGAAGTTGTTGCTTATTGGGAGGGGCGCGTGACGAACGATCACTTGAAGCGCGCTTTCAAAATAAACAGCCGCACGACCGGATCTCGACTTTTCCAAGAGTACAACAGCATTACATGTGGAAACCTGAGCTACTCTGCGAGCCTTAGAGGTTATGTTCCGAGCGACAGCTTTGACTTCCGGTTCAGCATCGGTGACTTGGGCGAGTACCTGTCGCTTATGACCCAACACAATACTTTGAACCCGTCTTTTTCCGGCATTAAAGATCTACCTGCACCGACAGAGGCGATCTCGATTCCTCATAGGGCTGTTTCGCCTTCGGTTATCAGGCAAGTTATTGTTGCAACTCAACAAAGATCAAGACTGGAGTTAGTTTATCGGTCACATTCAAGCCCTGATGGGGAAGATCGCATTATTGCACCCCACACTTTGGTTTATTCAGGACTGCGCTGGCATGCTCGTGCATGGTGCGAGAAGCACAAGAACTTTAGGGACTTTGTACTCACACGCATTGAACCTGGTGCCGAAGTGATCGGTGAAGCGTTACCAGAGGCTGATCCAGAATTGGATGAAAACTGGAATCGCCAGATTGACCTTAGATTAATTCCCAATCCGGAACTAACTGAAGCACAGCAGCGCATGGTAGCTTTGGACTATGGGATGGGTGATGAGCGACGCCTGAATGTCCGAGTGCGTGCAGCCATGGTGCATTACCTGATGCTCTCGCTGAACGTGTTCTTGGGCAGGGAAAGGTTTAAGCCGGAGGAGCAGCCTTTGGTTGTTGCAAATATGGAAGAGATTGAAGCATTCGTTTTTGGTTAGAGAGTTGACGGTAAATGGTAATCGCCCGGTGACCGAATCTTGAATCTAGTGCTGTTGGACGGATGGTGTTACGAATTTGGTATATTAGTGAGAAGGCTTTATAAGCGAGAGGTTTCCATGAAAAAGAAACGACCAACAGAACAGGAGCTACTCGAAAACCTAGATGCCTACGGAGCCCACGCAGACGAGTTGGCTGAGCCACTCTCTCACGAGTCTGAGCCGTTGGAAAAGTTAAAAGGCACAGTCAAGAAATTCGAGCGACCCACAGATCCCGCCATTGCCCCAGAAGATTGGGATGCATGGTTCGACGGAGAAGGCGCCTCAGACGATTTCATGGAGGACCATGGAGAGGAGCGGTGAGTAGTATCCATCACACCTTGTCAGCCATGGCCGGCTTCCAGTTGTCGGGCAAGAGCTCATTGATGGCGTTGTTCTTCTGAGTTGGCAGCCGGGTTAGAACGCTCTTTCGATTGTTATCTCCGCGAACTATCTTGAATTTCCGGGTAGTCGATGCTTCGTCCAATTCCTCACGGTCAGTAAATGTGCTTGCATGTGTCCTTTGATCATATGGACTCCTCTTACTAGGGGGGGGGGCAAATTACCTTTTGGTCTGGCTTTGGCTGAAGCTCAGCAGTCAGGGGATTCTTGCAACAGCGTCAAGCGGCCGAATCAACAGACCTACTGACGAAGTGAGCATCGGGAACCGCTTGTCCTAGCAAAGTTTTACTTCTGTTTTTCGCTGTTTCTTTCATCGCGGCTTTTCGAATGTCACGAAAAACGAAGTCAAAGGCTTTCCATTTGCTGCGTTGTATGGAATCTCCGGGAATTCTAAAGTCCATACATGTTTTGAGGATCATCAGGGATCGCCAAAAATCCTCCATCGACTCTGTAGAGGTGGCCTTGTAAAGCCATTCATTTGCCCAAGCCGCTTTTTCCGCTTCAAGGGACGCACGTTTGGCCGCACCACCTGTTATTCCGGCATCGTTTACATATTTATGCATGAATTCGGTAAGCTCGTCGTGATTTCGTGAAAGTCCCGCGATCGTTAATGCGTAAGCTTGATCAAGGGTCGAATTTGAGGAAGCCAATTTCTCAACGAACTCTGTAACAAAGTCAAAACGACCAAAACGTTCGGCAGCCAAAATCTCTTGAGCTAGCTCATTGTCATCCTTGGACATTAATAGACGTTTGGCCCAGATTGCCCTCAATTCCTCAGAGCTATTACTCGACCAAATAGCTTCGTGTTCGAATGTGAGGTTATCTCCTATGGTGTATGACAAGAATGTTTGACTTTGAAGTACTTTCTTAAAAAGGTTTGCAGCTCGTTGTGGCTCTTTGTATGACAACAGATTAGCCAAGCCTAGGGCGATGTTGCGGATTAACCCAAATTTTTCGACTTCCTTTTTTTCAAGTTGTTCAACTACCTCCAACACCGTATCAGGTGCATACGATTCCAAAGATATTAGATCGTCAATAGTCACATATTGAACCAGTAGATGGTTTCCTGAAGCATGTGTTTCGCGGATAAAGTTTTCCGCAACAGCGTGGAGCCGATCCTGTTTCTCTTCAAACTTTTCGTCATCTTTGAATATCTCTTCAGGCGACTTGGGGAGAGGGAATCGGCGATCATCCCTGCTCGTCTCATCAACGGACAGGATCGGGAACGCGGCGCGCTGGCCGGCTGATAAGGACAAATCGACTGGAGGAATAGGGAGATCGCAAGTATCAGTCAAGGCTTTCCAAATGCATTGTAAAAGCTGAGGCGCCGTAATCGCTGTTACGTCTCCACCAATCTCCTTATTTGCAATGAACCATGTTTCTGGACAGATTCGCCTGACCAGACTATCTGAGGTGAGTTCCCCCATTTTGCAGGCTTCGATTAGAAGGAGTGAGCCATACCAGTTCTCTAGCGACCTCGTATTTTCTTGTCCATAGGTCCAGCCACTAGTGACATGAGCCTGTCGAATTTCTTTGAGTTCTTGGTCGAGTGCTATGTCAAAAGCCATGGTCCGAATTGAACTGGAGTCTGACGATGCGCACTGCAGAATGAGAGCGCGAAGCTCCTCTGAAATGTAGTTCTGCCCAAATTTTATCGCAATCAAAGTACCGTAAATGGCGTCCGCATCCTGCGCCTTCAAGGCGGCTTTGAGGCGTTCTGTGATGTACTGTTTTGTTTGGGGTTTGAGGAAGGGAATCGTGCTGATGAGGCAGTCCCTGCCGAAAGCATTGCTGGTCAGGCATTCAACCTGTTCTTCCGCAGTTAGCCAGTGTGCCGAGGATTGGAAAACTCTCATCCTCAGAGCTTCTATATCGTGCTGATCGTTTAAGTAGAAAGGATCGGAATTCTTTATTCGATTGGTCAGTGAGACTGCTAACTCTCTGGTCATCAAGGGTAGGTGTTCATCGGTATTTAGAAGTACTTGGCGCAAAGGAAGACCGGAGCGAAAGAGCGACTCTGACAAAAGCTCTCTGGTTTTTTTAACAGCCAAATCGGGTTCATAGCGACAAGCAATGGGTAGAAACTCGCGAAAGCGAAAGTCCTCTGACGTCAGGCCCATCGTTAATAAAAGTTGGCCGCTTTCTATGGAGTTGAAATTCTCAATGCCCTCATCAAGGTCGCCGGGTTTCGGTGATTGTGAGTCCGCCGGATTGGATCCTCGCCACTTGTCCGGAGAGGTCGGATCCCACCAACCTACACTGGGCCTAATTTTTTGGGCAAGTTGTCGCGCCTCCGCGGCGGATGCGGTATCACCGGTTGCATGCAGCATCCTCACGAGCGTCCATTGTCCGGCATTTGATGTGTCTTCTGCTTTAAGGGGCTTCGAAGCTTCTATGAATGAGGCTGCCGCTTGTTCGCGATCAATACGATTAAAGGTGGTAAGTTGCTGAAAAGCCTTTCTGGCGGAAAATGCATCTTTATTGAGCCCAAATGCGAGACCTAATTTAATGAATGATTCCGCAAATCCTGCCAATGGCCGGCCAGCCAGTAGTTCCAGAGCCAGTGTGTAAAGTGCGTCTGTGTCACCGGAAACTCTTTTCATTTGATCAAGAAGGTTCTGCTCAAATCTCGACAGCGAACTTTGGATCTCCTCAATTTCCTGCTTCCGCTCCTCCAACTGTTTCAAGTATTCAGATTCATCTCTTTTCCAATACCTCTTAGTTTGTTCGATAGGGTCATCGTTGTAGCATTGAAGCCACTCACTGATGGTGTTTTCCGTTGTTTTCCAGCCTATATCGGTTTGTGAAAAAGCAAACGACGCTTGGACGAACCAGTCATGATTGATGCGTCTGCCTGGTTCGAGACAGATGCTGCGAAGTACCTCGAACAGTAAATCGGGCTTTTCTCTAACAATTCCGAAAAACTCTTCAAAGCGTTGGTCATTGACATTCTGTAGGCTGGAGAATGAATCAAGCAATGTTTCAAAAATGCTGTCGTTGAAGCGAACGTTATCAAGAGCACAGATTGTGAGTGCTGCGAAGAGGACATCAGCTGTTCTGTCCATGGCTTGAATTGGATCGATCAGGCGCGACGCAAGGTCGCTTAGGCTGCCCCCGGAATATTCTGTCTGCCATAATTGGTCAACTAAAGCGTAACCCAGTGCCAGTGTTAACCCTTCTTCCCGGAGTTCATACCTGCTTGATGGACCGGGAAGTGACTGAAAGAATCTACTCTCGATGACGGCCCCCGAGTCATTTTTGAACTGGTGGCTCATACTGCCTTTCGAAACTGCATGTTCCAGAACCTCTGTCGCGTGCTCACTGAGGCGCAAAGTCAAGTCGTGTAAATTTCCTTGTTCGAAATCTTCCCGTTGGGAGCTTCTTAGGTGCTCGAACAGTAATCGATCGGTAGTGAGTCCTTTCCAGCTTATGGAGTCCTCATGTGGCAGTGTCTTAACAGCAACACCTAGAAGTCTTGGATTTCTGAGCGTATTTAATGTCGCTGTGTCGAGCCAGTTACGCTGAATGCCATGATATTCCAGTAGCTTGTCCCGCTCTTCTGGAAGCCATTCAGGTACAGATATGACTTTGTGATCCCGATATAACCCTGGTGCCACTATTTTTGACCAGAATTGGGGCCGAGCGGTGATGAGGAGGCAGCCACCAATTCCTGAAAGTCTTGCATGCATTGCATTGATTAGCTTTGCCCACCCAAGGCTCGCTCTTTGATTTATACCATCAACTATCAGGAGTATTGAGCATTTGGGAGGCTGTTGTTTCCAAGAAGCTAATCGGCGTCTCCAACGTTCCTTTACGTTCTCGCTCGGCCTGTCCCCAGTTTGTTCGACCAGGAGCCCAATAAGTAATTCATCGAGTTCTCTGGTAGAAATATCATCAAACCTTTCCGCACTGGCGAACAGTGCAATGCCCTCATAATCGCTACAAACTTGCGCTGCTAGCCAAGACTTTCCGTGGCCCTCGTCTCCAGACAAAACAGTTGCGTGGCTGGGTTGGAGGTTTGTTTGCAATTCCTGCCTAAGCTTTGAGCGTATGGCAGACAGTTCACTTCGATATAGAACGGCTAGTGTTTGTCCAAGATGTTCCCTGCTTGATTGCTCTGAGTTTAATACACCCGTTCTCCATTCTTTATGGAGTTCTACTGAGCGTTGGACGGCCAGCGTTGAGACATTTAGATTGGTCTTTAGCTTGCTTAGAAGAGGTTCGAAGGCGCTATGTGAGGAGATATGCTCGAATGCTTCCCTCAGAACATCGAGCTCAATATTTTTCGCATTTTTCGATAGAAATTCGATTGAAGACCCAGCGGCAGCAACTATCGCAATGGCCAACAGGGGTAAGGGCTTATCACTCCAATCTAATATGAGGGTTGAGATGGCGTGTTGGTTACCGTCGTCTCGTATGTCATTTGCAAGCTGAGTCGAAATGGATGTCGTGGCACCGAGTACCCAAAGCCTGTCTGCGGCCATATTTTTGCGGGCAAGGTCGGCAATTTTTGTAAGGACTTCGCCGCGCTGGATTTTGCCTGAGTACAGCTTTGCCTCGAAACAAACTGCGTCCTCTTTGAAAGTAGCGTCACCATCTACGCCGCCCTGAAGTCCACTTGCGGCCAAGCGGAAAGGTATACCAGTGAGCTCGCTTAAAATCGCTTGGAGAAATCCCTCGAACCCTGTTGAGCCTGTTGCCTTTAGCCCTAGGAGGGCACTCTTGACCTTGGTTAGCGCTTCTTCAGTTTTGTCCTGCTGCATAGTCCATCTTCAGTTTATCAGTCCCAATCCTGCCGGCCGTCTTCCGCCACATTACTTCACAAAGGTACATGTACATGTGAGGTGTTGCCACAAACAGCCGACCGTAATGGGGAGGATTGACCTGCTCCGCTCTGGCTTAACCGTTTTCAGCTTAGCAATGTTCGTTAGCCGAATTTTCCAACTCTGGGCGGGCCTATGCGGGGTCACGGTCAAATCACTGACATTGCTAAGCCGTGAGCGGTTCAGTGATTGGGTAGGTCAATAGCACACAAGATGGCCTCTTTCTTGGTCGTGACTACCTTTATGCATTAGGTCGACCGCGCTGCATCTTCTCAAAGCACAAAGACAAATTATGTGAGGAAGCAACTTGAATGTACGGCTCAATAGGCTATTTTTTAACCAAGAGGAAGAGTGATCTCCAGATGGAAGAGATGGTCATGCCTATCGTTTTCGTTCACGGCGTAAATAATCGGAAGAGTCCTAGCTATCATGCGCAGGTAGCTGTTACCAGGAGCTTTCTGCAGCAGCGACTTGATGGAGCCGAGCTCAACGGCAAGACGCTAAGAGGCCTAACTGAACCGAACAAATTACTCTTTCCTTACTGGGGAGATTTGGGGACCTCGTTTGCTTGGGATATGGCGTCTTTGCCACGTGGCCCTTTACAGGCTTTAGGTGGAGTGGCAGAAGCCAGTTTGAGAGCAGTTGCAGCCACACTCAAAGATGGGAGCAGGTCTGATCTAGGCCAAGAGCCTCTCATAACGATGGCCAAACAGGATTTCGGGCTGGCCGTCGAAGTATTGGCCTCTTTGATGATTGAAGACACACCTGCGGGCAAAGAGAGCGAGGTCGCACGCTTTGTAATTGTTATACAGAATTATGCGGTGACTGAAACCGTACCTACGTGGCTTAACAACCTCGCCACAGACGAACAGTTCATTGAACAGCTACAACTTGCAGTGGACGAACAGAGCAGTATTCAAGCGCAGGGTTTGGGTGACATGTTCAATGCAGTGGCGCGCGCAGCATGGAAACTCAAAGAATGTGTCAAAGGCCTCGTTGGCAAAGCTGTGGACGCCACAGGTGACTTTGCGTCGAGCAAGCTCTTGGGTTGGGTTCGCGAACCGCTCAACGAAAATCTCGGCTGTTTTTTCGGTGATGTGTTTCATTATTTCGACGGACGTGGGGACAAAGATAATGTTGGGGCAATTCCTGCTCGTATCTTGCAAGACATTGACGCCGCAGCAATTGACGCTGAGGCAGGTAGCGAGCCGTTAATCATTATCGGTCATAGCATGGGAGGGGTAATTACTTTCGATCTACTAAGCCATTACCGCCCAAACTTAGAAGTAGATTTGTTCGTATCAGTAGGATCGCAGGTCGCTCATTTCGAAGAAATCAAGCTTTATCATGTCAGTGACAAAGCTATAAAGCCTCCGGCGAAAGCACCAAAGCCAAATAACATAAGACATTGGATAAATATATTCGATACGGTGGATGTATTTTCTTACGCCTGCAAGGATGTATTCGATTTCAATAATATGGATGTTGATGCCGAGTATGACACGAAGACTTACGTCGTTAAGTCGCATTCGGAGTACTTTAAGCAGGCTCGGTTTTACGATCGGCTTCGGGTGAGGATTGACGGCTTATGAGCTTAATATTTCCTGATGATGAGGCAAGCCTGGTGTTAGGTGAAGGTCGATTACACGCGCTTATAATTGGTGTGGGTGAATACGATCACTTGGGTTTGGGTGTGCCCAAGCCAAGCAAATTGTTAAGTGGTTTGAAGCCACTAACCGTAACTGAGCCGGCAGCTCGTCGATTAGCCAGGTGGCTCGAAATCGATTACAACAATGCAGACTGCCCATTGGGATCTATTGAACTTCTTCTGGCTCCCGCAGGTGAATACACCCGCAAAGATGGTTTATCAATTAATGTTGAAAAAGCAGACATGGCTAACATACGGGCAGCGACGGCTCGGTGGTTCCAGCGTTGCGACTCGTCTGGAACCAACGTCGCTTTCTTCTACTTTGCAGGGCATGGCATTAGTACCGCTAAAGGCCGCTTCTTGTTGCCTGGAGACTTTGGAAACCCAGACGTTCTTAACACGTGGATAAACTGTATTGATGCGGGTGAGCTGCAGTTTGGTATGGCTAAGTGCAATGCTCAGCACCAATATTTCTTCTTTGACGCCTGTCGTGACACACCACTCAGTGTTTTGACAAAAAGAAACCCTCAGGGCGATTCGTTGGTTGGAAGCGCGGATTTTAGTGATGCTGTTGAATTATCAGCGGAATATTCTGCTGCGGCTGCGGGTAGACAAGCTTTTGGTCGTGATGGAGGGGAGACTTTCTTTTGTGAAGCTTTGATTATGTGCTTGGATGGTATGGGCGCTAGCCGTTTAGCTGGGGGGCGAAATTGGCGTGTGGATGCGGCTACTTTAAGTTATGGTTTATTATCGGTGATTCACACTATCGCCGCCCGTGAAAATGTTCCGATCACCTGTGAATGTCGAGTGCAGAAACCAGTGCCGTTGCACTTTCCAGACACTGGCCGTGTAATGGTAAAAGTTTGTTGTAACTCTGATGATATGAACAATGAAGCAGATATCACGCTTGTACAGGACTCCTGTGTAAAAACATCACCGCCAGGGGATCCAAGGCCATGGATACAGCCGGTGACTGCAGGGCAGGTGGATATTAGCGTGAAGTTTAACAGCTTTCCGGCGGAGTTCATTAGAGATTTGATCGATCCTCCTGTCTACGATCTGGAGTTTCCGCTATGAGTGAAATCATGAACATTCGATTTGGCGGCGACATGCCGCTGACGGCAGTTGAGGTGCTTACTCCTGATCTTGAATTGGTTCAGCAATACGCCTTATCTGCAGGTGATGAAAGGTTCGTCGAAGTACCCTCATCTGATTCGTTTATTCGCCTGCGCCTTCCCACAGGCCGGCGAGTCAACTTACGTCATTCAGGCGATTTGCAGTACTTGATCACTCCAAACGTGATTCGGCGGAATACAGCGACAAACCTTGATCGGGCGCACGAGCGCGGTTCCAGCGAATTGCACTCTCATGATTTGGCGAGCTTTTCCCCTAGATTGGACGCGTCAATACCACTAAGTCGTTTGCATCAGCGAAAAATTGCTGAAGTGGGAGTTTATAATTCGATGCGTTCTGTAGAAGTTCTTGATAATCAAACTCCTCTTTCCAGAAGATCGCACGCGAAGGACAAAGTTAATTTCGAAAAAGATAACTCACTCCCGGGCCATTTTTCCGTTCGGTGGACACCTGCAGTACAAGGGGTGATGCTTGATGGAGGGGAGGAAGTTTCCTTCGAGCCTGATGTTCAAAAGCAGCCGTACGAACTGAATATCCAGGGCAAGGGGCGCTTCTCGATTAGATTGCCTGGCAGCGTAGAATCGGCGTTCGTACGTTCCGATTTGATTAGAGATGACCAATACTTGATCAGCGTACGAGTTGGCACGGCATCGTCCGATGCGGACGTGGTAGGCGGTTACATAGCCCAGAGCGACTATTTTTCTGCAAAAACTATGTTGGACTGGGCGAAAAAGGAAGTTCAAGGGCTGTATTTGGGAAGAACCAATCCGTATGCGACTGCAATAGCGCTGTACCTCGTTCTAAATCTTGAGCCAGATAACCTTATGGTCGATTTCCCTAAAACCATAGTCAGACGCTATCAGGATATTCCTGATTTTTATATTATCGCTGCGGCGTACTTCACGTTTGTCCAGCGGAATCGAGCCCAAGCTTTAAGTTACGTCCAACAAAGTTTAGAAAGAGGGTTGCCAGTTCATACGGAGGGTCTTCATTGGCTGTCGAAAATTCTTCGAATGTTGGGCGAGGAGGGAAAAATGTATCTTGATAAGCTTGGTAGAGAGACTCAGAGCGTGGTTTGGAGTTCACCTTTCACCGCACTTGCTTACGATCTTGACGAAGATGAGAGAACGATAGCTCTAGATGTCGGATACGCCTTGAAGCTTTGAAGAGTTCTACACAGTTACTGCGGACACTTTAAAAAGGAGATCGTTTTCAAACCGTCTGCGGAACAAAGAAACTGAAGTTGAGAAATATGGATAGAAATTATGTTTTATCAAACTTTATTGTCTGGGGCTGATTAGAGTACCTTGCGACTAGGACGAAAAAATATCAAACTTTAAAGATCGTAAAAGTTGAAAATACGCGAAAGTGTGGTTTGTTTTTATCAAACTTTAATGTGCTCCGACATTCGCTATGAAAATCAAATCGCTGGAAACCTTTTTCTGGATTGCC
>TARA_R110002074_G_scaffold170006_1_pt1 | contig 54246 bp, 59 predicted proteins | sample TARA_R110002074 | Tara Oceans TARA_R110002074 (sample SAMEA4397215) | marine metagenome | biome: Polar Biome; feature: [MIX] marine epipelagic wind mixed layer (ENVO:01000061); material: water (ENVO:00002006), including particulate matter (ENVO:01000060) such as... | depth 10-100 m
TAACAATTTAACACCATAATCGGTGAGTTATGCTGTGGTCTCTACCAGACGGATATTGAAGAGCTGATTGCTTATGACAGCAGTATCTATGGACCTGCGAATATCAGTCAGGCACGAATTCGTGGTGTAGAGGCTGTTTATACAACCCAGTTTAATGATTGGACTATTAACAGTAACCTTGGTTTGCTTAACCCTGAGAACCGTGCAAGTGGTAGTAACAAGGGGAATATATTAGCCCGCCGTGCAGAGCAGTCGTTGCGCCTTGATATTGATCGCCAGTTTGTAAATTATTCTGTCGGGGCATCGTTATTGGCGCAAGGACGGAGTTTCAACGACCTGGGAAATAATAGGCGACTCGATGGTTTTGCTACGCTTGACTTGCGAGCGGAGTACGGCCTGGCTAAAAACTGGCTATTACAAGGTCGAATTGAGAATTTACTCGACCAAGATTACCAAACCGCTGAGTTTTTTAACCAGACAAGACGTGGCGTGTTCATCACCCTGCGATATCAACCTTAAATAACAAATGGAGAACAGTATGCTTAATTTATCATCGCGCCAACAAATAATGGTTGGGCTTTTTCTAGCTGGATTGATGGCGGTGACACGCGGTCAACACTTCGCTTCTATCGAGCAACTGCCCAGTGCTGCCTGGGCGGTGTTTTTTTTAGCAGGCATTTATCTACGCAATATCTGGGTGTTTCCGGCCCTGTTGCTAGAAGCCGTGATGCTTGATTTTGCTGCGGTCACCTGGGGTGGTGTGTCCAGTTTCTGTATCAGTCCAGCGTATGGTTTTTTGTTACCCGCCTATGGTTCTTTATGGCTGGTTGGCCAATGGTACGCCAGACACCATCGGTTTGAATGGCGTAGTTTGTTGCTGCTTTTAGTGAGCTCAGTGAGTGCTGTATTGGTTTGCCAGCTATTGTCGAGTGGTGGATTTTACTTTTACTCTGGCCGCTTTGCAGAGCCAAGCTTTATCGAATTTGCTGCGAGGTTGCTTAAATATACGCCGCATACGTTAGAAACAATGGCTTTTTATGTTGCTTTAGCAGTTGTTGTGCACAGCCTGTTTGTGTTGCTGAATGAAACCAGTCGTTCGCACAATAAGGCCGGTAACTAAGTTGGTGAATGATAGCGAACGCGAACAGCGTCACCGTAATAGAATGAAGCGTAAAAAGTCGGTGGTTGATGAGCGGATTGCCAATGCAGATAAAGAGCAAGGTCTACTGTTGGTATTAACGGGAAACGGTAAGGGTAAGTCCAGCTCAGCTTTCGGCATGGTGGCGCGTTCGCTTGGCCATGGCATGCAGGTTGCGGTAGCGCAATTTATCAAAGGACGGAATGATGCAGGTGAAGAATTGTTTTTTCGCCAGCATCCACACGTTAACTGGCAAGTATTGGGCGAAGGTTTTACATGGGAAACGCAAAACCGGGCTCGCGATATTAAAACCGCACAAGCGGGCTGGGATGTGGTGAAAGGTATGCTTTGTGATCCATCGGTGGGTTTGGTAGTGCTAGATGAGTTGACCTATCCTATCAAGTACGGTTGGTTAGAGCTGGATACGATACTCGCTGATCTGAAGGCTCGACCACCGATGCAACACGTTATTATCACCGGGCGTGCTGCTCCAAAGGGGCTTTGTGAAGCAGCCGATACAGTCACCGAACTAGCCGATCTTAAGCACGCGTTTCGTGCAGGTGTCTGCGCGCAAAAAGGGATTGATTTATGAGGCGCTGCCCAGCGTGGTTGATTGCCGCGCCTGCATCGGGGCAAGGTAAAACGACGATTACATCAGCGTTGGCACGCTTTTATCGTGACCGTGGTCAGCGCGTTCGGGTGTTTAAAACGGGCCCTGATTTCCTCGATCCAATGATTCTCGAACAGGCCTCGGGAAACCCGGTTTACCAACTGGATTTGTGGATGGTGGGTGAAACGCATTGCCGACAGTTATTATATGAGGCGGCAGCTGATGCTGATGTGATTTTGATAGAAGGCGTGATGGGCTTATTCGATGGCCAGCCGTCTAGCGCCGATCTGGCTGAGTTATTCAATATTCCGGTACTGTCGCTTATTGATGGAAGTGCGATGGCGCAAACTTTTGGAGCAATAGCACATGGGCTTTCGACGTACCGTTCAGGGCTTCAATTTGACGGGGTGTTCGCTAATCGGGTAGGGAGTGAAGGGCATTACCAAATGCTGCTTGAGAGCCTACCTGCAGGACTACCTTGTTATGGTTGGTTGACTCGCGATAGTGCCATTACGTTACCGGAACGTCACCTTGGTTTGCTGCAAGCGGTTGAGATTGAGGACCTTGATGCACGTATCACGAAAGCTGCCGCTGGAATTAAGGCTATTGATGGCCAGTTGCCACCTTTGACAGACTTCGAAGAAGCGAAAAAAACACGCTACTCGAGAAAGCTTGAAGGTATTCGTATTGCCGTTGCACGCGATCACGCATTCGCCTTTTTGTACCGCGCAAATTTGGACTTGCTGAAGTGTTTGGGCGCAGAGTTAATATTTTTCTCACCGCTGGTAGAGAGCCAATTACCGCAGGCGGATGCACTTTATTTACCCGGCGGTTATCCAGAACTCAATCTTGATCGCTTAGCGGACAATAAGCTAATGAAGGCGTCGATAAAAGCGCACCATGATGAGGCTAAGCCAATACTTGCTGAGTGTGGGGGTATGTTGTACCTGCAACAGTCATTGACTGATGTTAATGGGCAAACGGCTGCGATGGTGGGGCTGCTGCCCGGCAAAGCAACGATGCGGCCAAAACTCAGTAACCTGGGTTTGCACAGTGTGGTATTACCAGAAGGTGAGTTGAGGGGTCATACCTTTCATCATTCTGAAATTGAATGTGAGCTAGAGCCGGTGGCATACTCGAAATCGACACGTCAGCATGGTCGAGCAGAATCGATTTATCTCAGTGGACGTTTGACAGCGTCTTATATGCATTTCTACTTTCCATCAAACCCGGATGCTACTGCGAAGTTATTTTTACCGTGAATCGTTTTAGCGATAAGGAGCTTGCAGCGGTTTACCGTGTGATGCGTGAACGTCGTGATATGCGCCACTTTTTGCTTGATCCAGTTGACCCAGAAGTGCTGCGACGCTTATTGGACGCGGCGCATTTAGCACCCAGTGTAGGGTTGATGCAGCCGTGGCGGTTTGTACGTATTACTGATGTGGCATTACGCCAGCAGATTCATCAGCTGGTGGAGGTTGAGCGTCTCGCTACTGCGCAAGTTATGGGACAGCGAGAAGACGAGTTTATGCGGTTAAAGGTTGAAGGTATTCAACAGTGCGGTGAACTACTCGTTGCGGCGCTGATGGACGAGCGCGAAGAACACGTTTTTGGTCGTCGTACGTTGCCAGAAATGGACTTAGCCTCAGTGTCTTGTGCCATCCAAAATCTGTGGCTAGCAGCGAGGGCCGAAGGCTTAGGTATGGGGTGGGTGTCGATGTTCGATCCGCTAGCATTGGCGAAGTTATTGGCGATTCCTGCGGGCGCAAAACCTATCGCGATCTTGTGTCTTGGGCACGTTGAGGAATTCTACCCGGCGCCAATGCTCGAATTGGAGGGCTGGAGCAAAGGCGCTCCGGCGCATCAGGTGTTGTTCCATAATTATTGGAATACGCAGGAGAGTAGGGAGTGAGATTAACCGTTCTAAGTGGCTGGCCTGAAGGCTGTGACAGGTGGCTGAGCACATGTTGACCACAGCGTGTATAGCACTGGTAGCTGTACTGCTGGACTGGGTCTTTGGAGAGACGCGTCGATTACACCCTTTGATCGGTTTCGGCTGGCTCGCGGATAAACTAGAGAGCGGCTTGTACGGACCAGCTGGACTTAGTGGCCCAGCTCGTAAGATACGCGGAGCATTAGCCTTGTTTTTCTTACTATTAATATTCACCTCAGCGGCGGTCGTCTTAGCGCAGTTGCCTTATGTCGGTGCGCTACTGAGCGTACTGATGTTGTATTTGGCCATTGGGCATAAAAGCTTGCATGAACACGCCAGTCCTATCGCAATAGCATTAAACAATGCTGATCTTGACCAGGCACGGCAGCTGGTTGCTCGAATGGTCAGTCGTGATTCGTCAGCACTGGATGTTTCGGCGGCAGCAACGGAATCAGTATTAGAAAATGGCAATGATGGTGTATTCGGCGCGCTGTTCTGGTTTGCTGTGGCCGGTGCGCCCGGTGCGGTACTCTATCGGTTGGCAAATACGCTGGATGCGATGTGGGGCTACCGTAACCAGCGTTATCAAAATTTTGGCTGGGCAGCTGCACGTTTTGATGATCTTTTGAACTACTTACCGGCTCGACTCACGGCGATCACGTACGCATTAGTCGTTGTTGATTTTCGTGCGCTGGTGACACGAGTACCTCGTGCTAGCGTATTTGTCAAAAGTCGTCAGGCGTTAGCTTGTTGGCAAGCGCAAGCGCCGCTATGGGATAGTCCAAACGCAGGCCCGGTGATGGCCGCGGGTGCCGGTGCGCTAGGCGTAACACTAGGCGGTCCAGCGCGTTATCTGGGTGAATGGCATCAACGTCCGGTATTGGGTGCGGGAGCCGCTGCTAGCGCTAATGATATTCAACGCGCGCTACAGCTGGTGCGACAGGGCGTTGCCGTATGGCTTGCTGTGTTTTTTATTATCGCGGTATGGTTGAATGTTTGAACACGGCGGCAGGCTCCAGCAAGCGGTGATTGATTATGCTATCCCGCTCGATAATTGGATTGATCTTTCCACTGGTATAAACCCAAAAGGTTGGCCTGTGCCGCCATTACCTGCATCCAGTTGGTTACGTTTACCGGAGGAAAATGATGGTCTTGAACAGGCCGCACGTGACTATTACGGGGTTGAAGATATCCTGGTTGTTGCGGGGTCGCAAGCGGCGATTCAAGCACTACCAGGCTTATACCCAGCTCAGCGAGTGGCTGTGCTGAATCCTGGTTATGCCGAGCACGCACATGCCTGGCAGCGCGCTGGGCATGATGTCACGATGATCGATGAGCGAGCGGTGGAGGAACTACTGCCCAATATTGATTCGCTGGTGCTTATTCACCCCAATAATCCAACAGGGGCGCGTTTTTCGCAGCAACAATTGCTTGATTGGCACGAGCAACTGGCTTCACGTGGCGGCTGCTTAGTGATAGATGAGGCGTTTATCGACTGTGCGAATGATAGCAGTATGGCTGTTTATAGTGCACGTCGAGGTTTGATCGTTCTGCGTTCCTTGGGTAAGTTTTTCGGTCTTGCTGGTGCGCGAGTTGGTTTTGTTTGCGCGCATGCCGAATTGCTTGCACAACTGAAGTCACTACTGGGGCCATGGGCTGTAAGTGGGCCAGCGCGCTGGGTGGCAAGCAGAGCCCTGGAAGACCGTGCGTGGCAGCACTTTACGCGTCAACGTTTGAAGAATGATGGCGCGCGTTTAGCGACATTGTTGACACGGCACAAACTCCCGCCAGATGGTGGTTGTCATTTATTTAAGTGGCTTCGGACTCCGCATGCAGAAGATATACATGAGCGACTTGCACAGGCCGGTATTTTTACGCGATTGTTTTCTGCCCCAACCAGTTTGCGCTTTGGTCTGCCTGCAAATGAGTCGCAGTGGCAACGGCTTGACGAAGTTTTACGCTATACGATAACAGACGATTTCTTTGCGATCAGCGCATGACACAGCACACATTAATGATACAGGGCACGACATCTGACGCTGGCAAAAGTTTGCTTGTAACGGCGCTGTGCCGTTGGTTGCAGCGACGCGGTGTTCGGGTGGTGCCATTTAAGCCGCAGAATATGGCGCTAAATAGCGCGGTTAGCGTCGATGGTGGTGAAATAGGTCGTGCTCAAGCAGTACAGGCACAGGCGTGTAAGCTGGCACCGCATAGTGATATGAACCCCGTGTTGCTCAAGCCGAATACGGATATTGGTGCGCAGGTTATTATTCATGGTCGTGCGGCCGGTAGTATGGATGCGCTTGCCTATCACGACTATAAGCGAGTAGCGCGGACGGCGGTATTAGAGTCTCACCAGCGTCTTGCTGAAAACTATGAAGCTGTTGTCGTTGAAGGTGCAGGCTCTCCTGCTGAGATTAATTTACGTGATAACGATATCGCCAATATGGGTTTCGCAGAGGCGGTAGATTGCCCCGTGATTCTAATTGCGGATATAGATCGTGGCGGAGTATTTGCGCACCTAACTGGCACCTTGGCGTTGTTGAGTGAGAGTGAGCAGGCGCGCGTTAAAGGCTTCGTTATTAATCGTTTCCGCGGAGATATTGCTTTATTACAATCTGGGCTGGATTGGCTGGAACAGCACAGCGGTAAGCCGGTATTGGGTGTGTTGCCCTATATGCATGGCTTGCACCTTGAAGCGGAGGACGCGTTGCCGCGAGATCCGTTGACTGTGGTGAAATCAGAGAGCCAGCGATTACGGATTATTGTCCCGGTGATGCCTCGGATCAGTAATCACACTGACTTTGATCCATTACGTTTGCACCCGCAAGTGGATTTACTTTTTATCGGTCCGGGAGAAACTATTCCACCTGCCGATTTGATTATTTTGCCGGGTTCAAAGAGCGTACGGGCAGATCTCGCCTGGCTACGCGAGCAAGGCTGGGAAGAAGCAATTCATCGTCATTTGCGTTATCAGGGCAAAGTGATTGGCATATGTGGTGGTTTTCAGATGTTGGGCAATATGATTCACGACCCACACGGCCTTGAAGGTGAAGCCGGCAGTTTAGAAGGTATGGGCTTGCTCAATGTCGATACGACCCTACAGCTAGAAAAACAATTACGCAATGTACGCGGCAGCTTGGCTATTGCGGGTGTTGACGTTAACGGTTACGAAATTCACGCGGGCATTACGGACGGCCCAGGACTAAATAAACCAGCGATACATTTTACGCGCAGCAGTGACGGCGCAATGAGTGAAAATGATTTGATAATGGGCACTTATCTACACGGTTTATTTGAACTACCGTCAGCTTGTTCGACCTTGCTTAGCTGGGCCGGGCTGCGCGATGCGAAGCAACACGACTACCATGCTCTGCGCGAGACGGATATGGATAGGTTGGCCGATGCTGTAGAGAAACATCTGGATACAGAACGTTTACTGACGTTGCTTAATCTAACAGAGGAATAATATGAATAGCTTGATTCTTGGTGGCGTCCGTTCGGGTAAAAGTAGACTAGCAGAACGACTGGCCATTGACAGCGGATTAGCTGTCGTTTACATCGCTACCGCGACGGCAAAGGATGATGAAATGCGTGCCCGAATAAGCGGCCATCGCAAGCAACGCCCACAACATTGGCAACTGATTGAAGAGCCCATTCAGTTAGCCTCGGTGCTTCAGGCGCAGGCAGTTACTGGACAATGCTTGTTGGTCGACTGTTTAACGCTTTGGCTGACGAATCTCTTGATGACAGAAGATGAAGCGCTCTTTCAACGCGAGCGTGTTGCTTTGCTAACGGTGTTGCCAACGATCAACGGCGAGCTGATTATGGTCAGCAACGAAACTAATATGGGTGTAATGCCATTAGGTAAACTCAGTCGTCGCTATTGTGATGAGGTGGGGCAGCTACATCAAGAAATCGCGCAACGCTGTGAACTAGTGATTATGACGGTTGCTGGTTTACCTCAAGTACTAAAAGGAGAGTCGTTTTGAGCGCAGCTACTGCTTGGACCCAAATGCCCGCCGCCCAGCTAGATAAATCAGCAGCGCGGGCTGCAGAGGCTAGGCAGGCTAATTTGACGAAGCCTGCTGGAGCCCTTGGAAGACTTGAGGAAGCTGCGAATCGATTAGCTGCAATGCAGGGTAGTAAGCGTCCACGTGTGGATTCGGTTGCTATTGTAATATTTGCTGCCGATCACGGCGTTGCTGCAGAGGGTGTATCTGCATTCCCACAGGTGGTGACCAGCGAGATGATAAAAAACTTTTCCCGTGGTGGTGCGGCTATTAATGTGCTGGCAAGAGAGCTCGGTGCGCAACTGGAGGTCATTAATATGGGCACGCTGAGCGTGCTTGAGCCATTGGATGGCGTAAGGTCCGTTCAGCTTGGTTTGGGCAGCGCAAATTTCTGCCAGCAAGCGGCGATGGATAAGCAGCAGCTGGCGACCGCATTATTGACGGGTAAAGAAGCGGTTGAGCGAGCGAAACTCGAGGGCGTTGAGCTTTTTATTGCGGGTGAAATGGGTATTGGCAACACCACGAGTGCAGCGGCGCTGGCTTGCGCGCTATTAGCGGCGTTGCCTGAACATTTAGTGGGCCTGGGTACTGGAGTCGACCCACTCGGCTTGGTACGCAAAGTGAGTGTCGTGCGTCGGGCGCTTGCAAGACATAGCCAACACCTGAGTGATCCATTGGAGGTGTTACGTCGTTTGGGTGGTTTTGAAATAGCCGCGTTAACAGGTAGTTATATTGCTTGTGCGCAGATGGCCGTACCAGTATTGGTGGATGGATTTATTAGTTCGGTAGCGGCATTGGTCGCGACCAGGCTTTGCCCTGGTATTGAGCGCTGGCTGCTGTTTTCACACAGTTCGGCAGAGTTTGGTCATCGCAGGGTGCTTAAAGAGTTGCAAGCGCGTCCTTTTTTAGACCTGGGCATGCGTCTCGGTGAGGGAAGTGGAGCGGCGGTTACCGTGCCGTTGTTACGCATGGCTTGTTCTCTACATAATCAAATGGCCAGCTTTGACGAAGTGAGCGTGTCGGAGAAAAGTAGATGATAGAAATTGGCTTGTTACGGCATGGCGAAGTTGAGGGCGGCAGTTGTTTTCGTGGCAGTACAGATGATCCCTTAACGGTGGCTGGTCTTAATCAGATGCGGGCAGCAACTCATCATACTGCTTGGGACCGTGTGATTAGTTCGCCATTACAACGTTGTGCTAGTTTCGCCGAAGAATTTGCCGAGCAGCATAAGCTGCCGTTGGCTTTCGATGAACGTCTAGTCGAAATGCACTTTGGTAGTTGGGAGGGTCGTACTGCAATTGATATTATAAATGAAGCACCAGATTTTTTAACGCGTTTTTGGAATGACCCAGACGCTTACCCGCCGCCAGACGGGGAGCTGCTATCGTCTTTTCACGCACGGGTGTTATCTGCTTGGGAGAGTATTCTTTTAGGCAGTAGAGGTCAGAAGACATTACTGGTGATCCATGGAGGAGTTATCCGAATTCTACTTTGTTATTTACAGCAACGACCTATTAGTCAATTGTTAGATATAGAAGTTGATTATGGTGCGTTGTTTAACATTAAGATCTTTGAGGATCCATTGACAGCGCCTGTCGTTGAGTTAATTCATCCATAATAATCGATTAATGCTTCGTTCTTTTTTGATAGCGCTGCAATTTCTAACGTCACTACCCGTGCGTATTGGGGGCTTGTTGGAGAACAAAGAAATTGGTCGCTCTGCTCTTTATTTTCCACTGGTCGGTTTACTTATAGGTGCGTTGCTGGCAGCTCTTTTTTGGCTGTTAAAAGGTGTTGATCCATTACTCGCCGCGGCATTGCTTTTAACTGCCTGGGTGCTGATTACGGGTGTGCTTCACCTAGATGGTTTGGCCGACAGTGCCGATGCATGGGTAGGTGGTCAAGGTAATCGAAAAAAGACGCTTGCATTGATGAAAGACCCTTGCTGTGGCACAGCTGCCGTGGTTGCGCTGGTGCTGCTTGTTATGCTCAAAACTATTGCCTTGAGTGAGCTGCTAGAGGCTGAATACTGGCAAGCATTACTGTTGACGCCGCTATTGGGTCGTAGCGCCATATTGCTTCTTTTTCTTACAACGGACTACGTTCGGCCAAATGGTCTGGGCTGCTACCTTTCGAAGTATTTACCACGAAAAACAAGCGCGTTAGTGGTCCTGTTAAGCTTGATTTTTCCTTGCGCAGTGATGGGTATAAATGCGTTTTGGCTGTTGCTAACATTAGCGTGCCTGTTTATTACTCTACGTGGCATGATGTTCAGGCGCATTGCTGGCACAACTGGTGATACGGCAGGCGCACTGCTTGTGGTGACTGAAACAGTGACGCTGATAACGTTTGTTGTAATCGGATAATACATTGTCAGGACTGCTCTATATATAGTTTGTTTTTAACCGTGGTCGAATTGTATTTTTGTCTTTTCCGTATAGGGGTCTTGCTAAATAGAGCTATACACTGCAACCATATAGTACTAAAATAGTCCTATATGAGAGGTGCTTATGCTTAGAGTTAGTAAATTAACAGATTATGCGACGGTTATTTTGACCCATATCGGTCATCAACCCAGTGTGATTCACGCGGCCACGGATATAACAAAAGCCACGGGTGTCGCCTTGCCTACCGTCAGCAAGGTATTGAAACTGTTAACTAAAGAAGCCATTTTGACCTCTCACCGGGGATCTAAAGGGGGTTATGTTTTGACTAAATCTCCTACGGAAACAAATATTGCTGAAATCATTATGGCGATAGAAGGCCCTATTAGCATGACCGAGTGTAGTACCGATGAAGGAATTTGTGAGCAGGAGTCGTCCTGTGAAATCAAAGGTAACTGGAACTTGATCAATCGCGCCGTGTACACCGCTTTAGAAGCCGTTACATTGGCCGATTTAGTGGCTCCGGCCAACCAACAATACGTGAATATTAGCTTACCTGGCCGTCTTAAAGGGCAGGTATCGAATGATTTGAAAGTGGAGAACTAGATGTCAGCATCTAATGAAAATTTAAAAGATATGATCGGCCAAGGGTACAAAGATGGCTTTGTGACCGATATTGAGTCTGACTCATTTGCGCCGGGTTTGAATGAAGACGTTATTCGTGCATTGTCGGCGATAAAAGGCGAGCCTGAGTTCTTGCTAGAGTGGCGACTGGAAGCCTACCGTCATTGGTTAACGATGGAGCACCCTGAGTGGGCGTTCGTTGAATTTCCTAAAATCGATTTCCAGGAAATCAGCTATTATTCCGCGCCTAAAAGCATGGCCGATGGTCCGCAAAGTTTAGACGAGGTAGACCCTAAGCTGATTGATACCTACAACAAACTGGGTATTCCGTTAGAAGAGCAAATGCGTCTGGCGGGTGTGGCGGTGGACGCGGTGTTCGATAGCGTTTCAGTGGCCACGACGTTTAAAGCGAAACTCTATGAGGCGGGCGTTATTTTCTGCTCATTCTCTGAAGCGGTTAAAGATCACCCTGAGTTAATTAAACAATATTTAGGCACCGTTGTGTCACAGTACGATAATTTCTATGCGGCGTTAAACGCAGCCGTATTCAGTGATGGTTCGTTTGTTTATATCCCTAAAGGCGTGCGTTGCCCTATGGAATTATCAACTTATTTTAGAATTAATGCAGCCAATACCGGGCAATTTGAGCGTACCTTGATTGTCGCCGAGGAAGGTAGTCACGTCAGTTATCTGGAAGGCTGTACCGCGCCAATGCGCGATGAAAACCAGTTGCACGCAGCGGTGGTTGAGCTGGTTATTTTGAAGGACGCTGAGATTAAATACTCTACCGTTCAGAACTGGTACCCGGGCGATGAAAATGGCAAAGGTGGTATTTATAACTTTGTTACCAAGCGCGCCGAGTGCCGTGGCGACAACGCTAAAGTCTCTTGGACGCAGGTAGAAACGGGTTCGGCGATTACCTGGAAATACCCAAGTGTAGTATTGAAAGGCGATAATTCAACCGGTGAATTTTACTCTGTGGCGTTGACCAATAATTATCAGCAGGCCGACACCGGCACTAAGATGATTCATTACGGAAAAAACACCAGCAGCACGATTATTTCAAAAGGTATTTCGGCGGGTCACGGTCAAAACACTTATCGCGGTTTGGTTAAAATTGGCCGTAAGGCTGAAAATGCCAGAAACTACACGCAGTGTGACTCTTTATTATTGGGCGATCAATGCGGCGCGCATACGTTTCCCTATATTGAAACCAAACAACCAAGCGCCACCATTGAACACGAAGCGTCTACGTCAAAAATCAGTGAAGACCAGTTGTTCTACTGTATGCAACGCGGTATTTCATCAGAAGACGCGGTATCGATGATTGTGAATGGTTTTTGTAAAGAAGTGTTTAAAGAATTACCGATGGAGTTTGCGGTTGAAGCGCAAGCCTTGTTGGGTATTAGTCTTGAAGGCAGTGTCGGTTAGAGCGTCAGTCGCTGCAGGTCATTAAAATTTAAAGTTATAAGGAATAGCAGAATGCTAAAGATAGAAGATTTACACGTAAGCGTGGAAGGTAAAGAGATTTTAAGAGGCATTAATTTAGAAATTAATGCGGGTGAAGTGCACGCTATTATGGGCCCCAACGGCTCAGGCAAAAGCACCTTGTCGTATATCCTTGCCGGTCGCGCTGGTTATGAAATTACCAAAGGCCGAGTGCTATTTCACGGTAAAGACTTACTCGAAATGAACGTTGAAGAACGCGCTTGGGCTGGTGTTTTCCTGGCGTTTCAATACCCGGTTGAAGTACCAGGCGTGAGTAATATTTATATGCTCAAAGCGGCGCTTAACGGTATTCGTAAATACAATAATTTATCCGAACTGGATGCGATGGATTTTATTGGCCTGGTCAAAGGCAAGATGAAAGATCTCGATATGGACGAAAAATTCTTATACCGCGCGGTCAACGAAGGGTTTTCAGGCGGTGAGAAAAAACGTAACGAAATACTACAAATGTCGGTTCTTGAGCCCACTTTATGCGTGCTCGATGAAACCGATTCGGGTCTGGATATTGACGCGTTAAAAGTGGTGTCTGAAGGCGTTAATCGTTTACGTGACCCATCTCGGGCCTTTGTGTTGGTAACTCACTATCAGCGTCTACTGGACTATATTAAACCTGATTTTGTGCACGTTTTAGCGCACGGGCAAATTGTTAAGTCTGGCGGTGCTGAGTTAGCCCTCGAGCTAGAAAAGAGAGGCTACAGCTGGGTCGAAGATAAAATAGCGAGTTAAAAACTATGTCTGTAACACATTTACCCAATACCCATTACGCTAACTTGTTAAGCGCCAGTTCAACACCCTTAATAGGGAGTGATGTTAGCTGGTTAGTAAGTTTGCGCGAACGCGCTTCAACAGAATTTGCCGAGGCTGGATTCCCCGCGCCTCGCGATGAAGAATGGCGTTATACCAATATTACTGCGATCGAAAAAAGCCAATTTACGCTAGCTGAAAAAGTAGGTGAGGTTGAACAGGCTTTATTAGACGAGGTATTACTCGAAGGCTGCCACCATATGGTGTTTGTTGATGGGTTTTATCAGTCGGCATACTCGTCGCTCAGTGGTTTGCCAGATGACGTAACGGTGCTGCCGTTGAGCGAAGCATTAAGCGCCAACGAAGAACAGCAAGACCTATTTAAAGCCTTGCTGGACTCAGTGGTTGAAGAGCCAGCACAAGGCTTTATTAATTTTAATACAGCGCTATTTACCGATGGCGCACTGATTTGTATCGCAGAAAATACGGCCATTGAAAAACCCATCCAGCTAGCTTTTATTTCATCCAAAGACGGTGCGTTAAAGTTATCGAATTGCCGCAATTTGATTATCGCGATGGCGTCTTCAAAAGCCACGGTGTTTGAAACCTATACCGGCTATGACGACAGTTGTTATTTGACCAACGTGGTGACAGAGGTGGTCGTTGAACCAAATGCAAACCTCTCTCACACTCGCTTACAGGCCGAGTCTTTAAAGGCCTATCATATCGGTGGTGTGTATTCGCGCTTAGAAGATAACGCTATTTTTCAGCAATCTAATTACGTCTTTGGCGCGGTATTATCACGCGCTGAAGTTCACGCTAATCTAGGCGTTGCAGCCGATTGCACGTTGGATGGTTTATACATTGGACAGGATCACCAACATATGGATAGCCATACGCGGCTAAATCACAGCCAGCCGCACGCGGTTAGTAATGAGTTTTACAAGGGCGTTATGGCCGACAGCTCACGCGGTGTATTCCAGGGACGCATTATCGTTGCAGAGGACGCGCAAAAAACCGATGCAAAAATGAATAACCGCAATTTGCTGTTATCAGAACGCGCCGAGGTAGATACTAAACCGCAGCTCGAAATATACGCCGATGACGTTAAGTGCGCGCACGGCGTGACCGTTGGTCAGCTCGATGATGAAGCTATTTTCTATTTGCGCTCTCGTGGTGCGGATGAGCAAATGGCAAAAAATATGCTGACCTTTGCGTTTGCAAATGAAATGGTCGAGCGTATTAGCTTTGAACCGCTTCGCATGAAGGTGCTGGATGAACTGCTAAAACGGTTTCCGCAAAATGATATGAAAAAAGAGTGGTTATGAGCGAAGTGCTTGAAAATATAGTGAGTTATGACGTAGAAAAAATCCGCCGAGATTTCCCCGTGCTGGATCAACAGGTGCGTGGCAAGCAACTGGTGTATCTGGATAATGCAGCGACCAGCCAAAAACCTAAAGCGGTGATTGATAGCATCGTTCATTATTATGAAAATGATAACGCCAATATACATCGTGGCGTACATACTTTAAGTGAGCGCGCGACCCTGTCGTATGAAAATGCACGTAAAAAAGTTCAGCGGTTTTTAAACGCCAGCTCGGAAAAAGAAATAGTCTTCACCCGAGGTGCAACCGAAGCGATCAATCTGGTCGCTAATGCGTTTGCAGAAACGATTAAAGCAGGCGATGAAGTACTCATTACCGCGATGGAGCATCATTCTAATATCGTGCCGTGGCAAATGTTATGCGAAAAAACCGGCGCCACTCTAAAAGTAGCACCGATTAATACGCAAGGCGAGTTGATACTTGAAGAGTTCGAGGCGCTGATCAGCAAAAGAACGAAATTTGCCGCCATTTCACATATGTCCAATGCACTGGGTACGATAAATCCGATAAAGCAGCTGATCGATTTACTACACCAGCATGATATCCCCGTGTTAATTGATGGCGCGCAGGCTATTCCTCATATCGAGGTCGACGTACAGGCGCTGGATTGTGAGTTCTACGTGTTCTCTGGACACAAGCTGTATGCCCCAACGGGTATCGGTGCGTTGTATGGAAAAATGGAACAACTAGAACAAATGGCTCCGTATCAAGGCGGTGGCGATATGATCAGCGTAGTGACGTTTGAAAAAACGGTGTATAGCAAAGTACCTTACAAGTTTGAAGCGGGTACACCGAATATCGCCGGAACGATTGGTTTGGGCGCGGCGCTGGATTACATTGGTACCGTTGGCATAGCTGCAATTGCAGCGCATGAAAATAGCCTTCTCGAGTACGCTACTGAGCAATCAAAAAAAATCGATAAGCTACGGATTATTGGAACGGCTAGCAATAAAGGCGCAATCATGTCGTTCGTATTGGACGGTATACACCCTCACGACATCGGCACCATGATGGATCATCAGGGAATTGCGGTACGAGCAGGCCACCATTGCGCGATGCCTGTGATGGACTTTTTTGGCGTTCCGGCTACTGCTAGAGCTTCATTTGCGATGTACAATACGCATCAGGAAGTCGATGCTTTAATGGCTGGATTAGAAAATTTAATAGAGATGTTTGGATAATGCTGGACGATTTAAGAGACCTATATCAAGAAGTAATTTTTGATCATAATAGAAACCCCAGGAACTTCCGTAAGATGGAGGATGCCGATCGTCAAATAGACGGTTTCAATCCACTATGCGGTGATCGCCTCACCTTGTTTTTAAAAATCGACGATGGAAAAATTACCGATGCTAGTTTTCAGGGACAAGGTTGCGCCATATCTACCGCATCCGCGTCGTTAATGACGGATATTATTAAAGGCCAGAGCGAAGAAGAGGCGCAAAAGCTCTTCGAGCTGTTTCACAATATGGCGACCGGTGAGCACGTTGAAATGGATGAATTGGGCAAATTAGCCGTATTAGCGGGTGTATGTGAGTATCCAGCTCGTGTAAAATGCGCAACGTTACCCTGGCACACGCTAGACGCTTTATTAAAAGGCGTAAAAGAACCCGTTACCACCGAATAACCTTTAGGCCTTGTTTAAAACCATCACCTCTATGCGTGAGCTAAACCCAATCAACAATAAAATTGCCGACCTGAAAGAGCGCACCGTATCGCTTAGGGGGTACCTTTGACTTCGACACAAAGCACGAGCGATTAGTTGAAGTTTTAAGGGAACTAGAAGACCCTACCGCCTGGAATGACCCTGCCAGAGCTCAAGCCTTAGGTAAAGAACGAGGCCAACTCGAGCAGGTTGTCGATACCATCAATGAGCTTACCAATGGTCTGCAAGAAGCCAAAGAGCTGCTAGAAATGGCAGTAGAAGATGACGATGATCAAACGGTGGGTACGATTGAGGATGATTTGGCGGTGTTCGAAAAAAAGGTAGCCAATTTAGAGTTTCGTCGTATGTTTTCCGGCGAGATGGACGCCAATAGCGCATTCCTTGATATTCAATCGGGTTCCGGTGGTACAGAAGCCCAGGATTGGGCTGAAATGATTCTACGCATGTACTTACGCTGGGCCGAGCAGCACGACTTTAAAGCCGAGCTGATTGAAGTGTCAGCCGGTGATGTGGCGGGGATTAAAAGCGCCACCATTTCTATTCAGGGTGATTACGTTTATGGTTGGCTAAGGACTGAAATTGGTGTGCACCGGTTGGTACGTAAATCACCGTTTGATTCTGGTAACCGTCGCCATACGTCTTTTGCAGCAGTATTCGTCTCGCCAGAAATTGATGATGATATCGATATCGATATTAACCCGGCTGATTTAAGAGTAGACGTCTATCGCGCCAGTGGCGCGGGTGGTCAGCACGTTAATAAAACCGAGTCGGCGGTGCGTATTACCCATTTGCCGACCAATACGGTCGTGCAGTGTCAAAACGATCGCTCTCAGCACAAAAATAAAGCCACCGCGATGAAGCAACTTAAGGCTAAATTATACGAGCGCGAAGTACAATTAAAGATGGTTGACCAGCAAACGCAGGAAGACAATAAATCGGATATAGGCTGGGGCAGTCAAATCCGTTCTTATGTGTTGGACCAGTCACGGATAAAGGATTTACGCACCGGTGTTGAGACCGGTAATACACAAGCGGTGCTCGATGGAGCACTCGATCAATTTATAGAAGCCAGTTTAAAGAGTGGAATATAAGACATGAGCGAACAAAATAATAAGCAGCAAGCACCCGACGAAAATAAATTAATCGCGGTACGTCGCGAAAAACTGGCGGAAATTAAACGACAGGGTAATGCTTATCCGAACGACTTTAGGCGTGAAAACTACGCGCAGGCCTTACACGATCAGTACGATCAGTTTAATAAGGAAACGCTAGACGAAAAAGCCGTTACAGTAAAGATTGCCGGTCGCTTGATGGGTAAGCGCGTGATGGGTAAAGCCAGCTTTGCGCATGTGCAGGATATGACGGGTCGCGCGCAATTATTCGTTCAACGCGACACATTACCAGAAGGCCTTTATCAAACATTTAAGGGCTGGGATATCGGCGATATCATAGCCGTCGAGGGTGTGTTATTTAAAACAAAAACGGACGAGTTATCGATTCGAGTCAGCGCTATTCGCTTACTGACAAAGTCACTCCAGCCATTACCTGAAAAGTTTCATGGTTTGACCGATCAGGAGCAGCGTTACCGCCAACGTTACGTCGACTTAATCATGAATGAAGAGTCGAGGAATATATTCAAAACGCGTACTAAGGTGATTAGTTTTATCCGCGCTTATCTGGTTAATAATGACTTTATGGAAGTAGAAACACCGATGATGCATGTGATTCCCGGCGGTGCTACGGCAAAACCATTTGCTACTCATCATAACGCGTTGGATATGGAACTATTCCTGCGAATAGCCCCAGAATTGTACCTAAAGCGCCTCGTCGTCGGTGGTTTTGAACGCGTGTTTGAAATCAACCGCAGTTTTCGCAACGAAGGGCTTTCGACGCGACATAATCCAGAATTTACCATGCTTGAGTTTTACCAGGCGTATGCCGATTACACAGATATTATGGATTTAACCGAAGACCTGTTACGCCGCCTCGCTGAACACGTGCTGGGAACAACAACCGTGCATTATCAAGGCGAAGACTACGATTTAGGAAAAGCGTTTAGGCGCATGACCGTGATTGAGTCGATTCTGCATTACAATGACGATATAACGCTCGATAACCTGGCGACAAAAGAAGCCGCTCTGGAAATAACCAGGCGCTTAAAAATTCCTGTTGAAGAGAGTTACGGACTCGGTAAACTTCAAATTGAAATTTTTGAAAAAACGGTAGAAGAAAAATTACACGAGCCGACATTTATTACAGAATACCCAACAGAAGTATCGCCCTTAGCGCGTCTTAATGATGACAATCCATTCGTAACGGATCGTTTCGAATTCTTCGTTGGTGGAAGGGAAGTGGCAAATGGCTTCTCTGAGCTAAATGACTCAGAAGATCAGGCAGAGCGTTTCAGGCAGCAAGTGGAAGGTAAAGACGCGGGTGATGAAGAGGCGATGCATTACGACGCTGATTATATTCGCGCGCTTGAAATTGGTATGCCACCGACGGCGGGTGAGGGTATTGGTATCGATCGATTGGTGATGTTCTTAACAAATTCATCGACCATACGTGACGTTATTTTATTCCCGCATATGCGCTCAGAACACGTATAAAAAAGTCGTAAGTTTAAACCAGCTTAGGCGTGTACCGGGGCTAGCCCCATACTCCAAAAAATAACCGTTACGACCAAAATACCGACCACGATCACCAGTGCCATTGTCAGTACTGCGCTAGCGTACAAAAAGCCTTTCTCAGGGTTAACGCCCATGACGATGGGAATTCCGCTATACAGCAGGTAAACGCTGTAAGCGATGGCAGTCAAGCTGGTGAGGAAAATAAGCCAGGGTATGGGAATAAGAGCAAATACGCCCGAAATAAATAGCGGTGTAGTTATTGCGGTCGCTAATGAAATGCAGGTAGACAGCTTTTTACTCGTGCCATAGGTGTCAGACATCCAATGGATGGTTTTACCCAAAATGCCAATGGCAATAAGGGACGCTATATAAAACCCTAGCGCCAATGGAATCGTGCTTTCTGCGGTAAATTTAAAGCTTCTATCGCCGATATCCCAACCGATCACCGTCGCGCCAATATACGCCGAAATGGCGGGTATGGCGGCAAGAATCAAAGCGTGCTGGATATAACAGTCGGCGACGCTGCATTGTTCATCACGAATTTTAATCCACTCTTTTGATGGGCTTACAAGTAATCCTTTAATATGGCTTAGTATCATCTGATTGGATCCTTTATTTTTTAATTGTTATAACTGCACTTTGAGTCATTAATACTATCATTAGGCAAGGTTTTAAACAGGTTATGAAAATATTTAAGGTGTTTTTATGATCTGCATCAGTTATAGCCCGTGCTTTGTTATAATAATGATTTTTTACTGCCCGTCTATATGTCTTCCTTAAGTTACTTATTACCATGGGAATTTTCCCCTTTACTGCTGTTGTCTGTGTTGATCACGGGCGGCCTGTATACGCGTGGTGTGCTGTTGACTGGAAGCGAGCTGAAAACGGTTAAATTTTACTGGCAATCGCTGAGCTTTTATTTAGGCTTGCTATCAATTTATCTGGTCTCGCATACGTACCTGGATTATTTATCACAATATATGTTTTGGGTTCACCGCTTTCAGCACCTGGTTCTTCATCACCTGGGGCCATTATTGCTCGTGTTGGGCGGTATCGAACTGGTGCGAAAAGGCGTGCCTGGATGGATGCCTGCCTGGTCGTCGCTACCGACGATAATTCGCCTGCCATGCGAGCTTCTATATCGACTGATTCAACACCCAGTCGTCGCGCCGGTTTTGTTCGTTGGCTTGATCTACCTTTGGCTATTACCGGGGATTCATTTTGCCGCGATGCTGAGCAAGCAGTTGTATTTAATAATGAACTGGTCGATGTTGATAGATGGTTTTTTGTTTTGGTGGTTGGTACTTGGGCCTGAGTGGCGGGGCGAAGCAAAGGGTTTTAAAACGCGCATAGCGATGATGCTGGTGGTGGTCGTTCCGCAACAATTATTGGGCGCTTATCTGACGCTAACTAGTAGCGTTATTTACGACGTTTATGACGTATGTGGCCGCGCCTGGCCAATCAGCCCGATGGCGGATCAAATATATGGCGGTATAATTACCTGGATTCCCGCTAGTATGATGAGTGTAGTGGGATTGGTGCTGGTGCTTCGTCGCAGATTGAACTATTTAAAGAGAAAAGAATATGAAAATAATTAAACCAGTGAGCGTTATATTGATGGCCCTGTACTTGTCTGCTTGCAGCCAAAATGAATCCACTCGATTAACCAATATCAAAGGCTTGATACCAGATTTGGCGTTTGAATTAACCGATGAAAATAATAAAGCGGTGTCGGCGAAGGACTACCTGGGTTACACCGTGGCGGTTTTTTTCGGTTTTACCAATTGCCCAGGTGTATGCCCAACCACGATGCATCAATTAGTTGAGATACTGGATAAAATAGGCGAGCCTGCTTCCACGGTTAAAGTGCTGTTTATTTCGGTCGACCCGAAACGCGATTCGGCCGAAAAGCTGAAAAAATACACCCAAACTTTCGGTCCTGCGTTTATCGGACTACGCGGTGACGATGAGGTGATAAAAGATATGACCAAGCGTTACCGAGTAACCTTTGGATACGGTGATTCGGATAAAGAAGGAAACTACGAGGTGTCACACAGTGGCGCGGTGTTTGTTTTTGATAAAACTGGTGAGGCTCGTTTGTTAGTGACGCAATCGTCAGCGGAAGAAGATATTTTATACGATTTAAAGAACCTGATAGATTCTTCTAACTAAAACGCTTGTTGTTATCTCTTCTGCTAGAGGCGGCTTTTATCTATACGAGTTGTAAATCGTAGCTGGGGCGCTCAATCATTAACGTATCACCATTTTTCAGAATTAAGGTTTTGTTTTCTATCGCAGGGGTTTTTAAAACAATTAAGCCCGTGAATCCGTCCTTATCTGAAGTGATGCAATTTAAAATAGTACCTATACTATTGGCGTCGTCCTGAGTAAACAGTTCTTCTCCGGCAGCATGCTCTTCCTTTGACCAATAGATAACCAGGCGTCTTTTAACCGAACCTTTATAGTGCATCCTGGCGACGATTTCTTGCCCCGTGTAGCAGCCTTTTTTAAAATTTATTCCGTTCAATAAATCTAGGTTTAGCATTTGTGGAACGAATTTTTCACTGCTGATAGGCCCTACCTGCGGGATGCACGCCGCTATTAATAGTTTCAGCCAATCGTCGTGGTTTGAATTAAGTGTAACAGCAGGGTTTTTTACAATTTGCTGATAGTTATCCAAACTTGTAATAAAAAGACTCAAATCGTCGTTATCACTGAGCCGGATTTGGGCCAGGGGTGTAAATTGTTCAAGGTGCATATTTTGCAGCAATTGTGCTGCGCCAAGAGCGATGAACCGATCAGACACGCCTTCTATTTGTACCTTAGAGCGAAAAACAAACATTTTTAGTCGCTTAATAACATTCTCGCTCATCTCCTTCGGCAGTAGCAAATAGAATGTTTCTTCTAATTTGCAAAGATGAAACAGGGTGATAACACGACCTTTAGGATTGCATAAGGCACCAAAAGCGGAGACTGTATGATTCAGAGCTAGTACGTCACACGTAATCTGGCCCTGTAGGAATTGCCCTGCATCAGCGCCGGAAAATGAAATGATGCTGGTTGAGTTATTGAGGTCGTATAAAATCATCGTATTTATATGTTTGTAACTGAGGTTGAAAATACATTATATAGTTAAAAAGGCTTATGTTGCGGCACAAAAAATTGCAGGATAGCCTTGAATATCAATGGCTGATGTTTTAATCTAACGAGCTTCGATCTAAGGGTTATTTATGATGAAGAAAGAAGTGGACGAAGCTGTAGTGTCTAACGAAAAAACAGTAAAAAAAGTCAGTCAACAATTACCCGAACCAGCTAAAGAAATTAATGGCCGATCAGGCCCGGAGCCCACACGCTACGGCGACTGGGAAAAGAATGGCCGTTGCATCGATTTCTAGCCAGTCTCAATTGAATACCTTACACCACCAAGAGATATATTTTTATGAATAGCAATAACCGACCACTTTCGCCGCACCTGGATATATATAAGTTGCCTTTATCCGCGCTGCTTTCAATTGTACACCGGGGAACGGGTGCTTTTCTTTCAATCGGCTCAATTGTCCTGGTCTGGTGGTTAATGGCATTAGCCGGTGGGGAAGAAACGTTCGTATCGGCGCAAGCCTTTATGGGCAGTTTTTTTGGACGACTTATTTTATTAGGCTGGTCATTTGCGCTATTTTTTCACTTGGCTAATGGCATCAGGCATTTAATATGGGACGCGGGTTACGGTTTCGATAAAGATGTCGTTGAAAAGTCATCTTTGGTGGTTCTGGCCGCTGCGGTTTTTTTGACCGTGAGTGTTTGGATCACTGCACTTTTATTCGCAACAGGAGCATAGGATGAGTTTAAGATCACCACTAGGGCTGGCTAAAGGCCTGGGTTCTGCCAAAGAGGGTTTACACCATTGGTGGGCTCAACGAGTGTCCGCTATAGCGCTTATCCCGTTAACGGTTTTGTTCGCTTTTCAGGTGGCCTTGCTCAGTATGTCAGACTATAAAACGGTTATTGAATGTATTGGTTCACCGTGGTCGGCCGCCTTAATTGTGTCGTTGATTGTGGCCGCTTTTTATCACGCGGCACTGGGTATGCAAGTCATTTATGAAGACTACATCGGCCATAAGGCAGTACGCATAGGCGCTATTATGATGACCAATCTTTTATTGTTTTTATTAGGCGCAGCAGGTGTCATCGCTGTCGTCCGTATCGCCCTCGGAGGCTAGAGTTTTTATGAGTACTGAAGAATATAAAATAACCGAACATAAATATGATGTAGTCGTTGTCGGTGCTGGCGGTGCGGGTTTACGCGCTACGTTTGGTATGGCACAAAAAGGCCTTAAAACAGCGTGCATTACAAAAGTTTTCCCAACGCGTAGTCATACGGTTGCCGCACAGGGCGGTATTAGTGCCGCGCTCGGTAATATGGGCAAGGACGATTGGCGCTGGCATATGTACGATACAGTCAAAGGTTCTGACTGGCTGGGCGATCAAGACGCGATTGAATATATGTGTCGTGAAGCGATTCCTGCGATCGTCGAGCTGGAACACTATGGTGTGCCGTTTTCACGTACTGAAGAAGGCAAAATTTATCAACGACCATTTGGTGGCATGACCACCAATTACGGTGAAGGAACGGCTCAGCGTACCTGCGCGGCGGCGGATAGAACGGGCCACGCGATCTTGCATACGCTGTATCAACAATCTTTAAAACACGACGCTGAATTCTTTATTGAGTATTTTGCGTTGGATTTAATTATGGACGATGACGGCGTTTGCCGTGGCGTTCTGGCACTCAAAATGGATGATGGCACGCTGCATTTGTTTCGCTCGCAGATGGCTGTGATGGCGACCGGTGGTTATGGTCGTTCATTCTTTTCATGTACTTCAGCTCATACCTGTACGGGTGATGGTAATGCGATGGCGTTACGCGCTGGCTTGCCATTACAAGATATGGAGTTTGTTCAATTCCACCCAACGGGTATTTATGGCTCGGGTTGTTTGATTACCGAAGGCGTTCGTGGAGAGGGCGGTTACTTAACCAATTCCAAAGGCGAACGCTTTATGGAACGCTATGCACCGAATGCTAAAGATTTAGCCTCTCGCGACGTGGTCAGTCGTTCTATGACCATCGAAATCAACGAAGGCCGTGGTGTGGGCCCTGACGCCGATCATATTTACCTTCACCTTGAGCATTTAGGCCCAGAAGTGATTAATGAACGTTTACCCGGTATCGCCGAAAGCGCGAAAATATTCGCCGGTGTTGATGTGAGCAAAGAGCCTATCCCTGTTCTACCCACCGTGCATTACAACATGGGTGGTATACCGACAAATTATAAAGGCGAAGTGGTTACCCTGAAAGGCGATGACCCTGATTCTGTCGTTCCAGGCCTAATGGCTATCGGTGAGGCGGCTTGCGTATCAGTTCACGGCGCAAACAGATTGGGTTCTAACTCCTTGCTTGATTTAGTCGTGTTTGGACGCGCTGCGGCTATCAGGGCGGCTGAGGTTGTGACGCCGAGCGCTAGTCATCCTGATCTTCCTGCGAATGCGTGTAATAAAGCCTTAACGCGTTTAGATAAGTTCCGTAATGCTAATGGGTCTAAGAAAACAGCCGAGATTCGTCTGGATATGCAAAAAACCATGCAAATGCACGCGGCGGTTTTTAGAACCGGTGATTCAATGCAACAGGGCGTTAATAAGTTGGCTGCGGTACAAAAATCATTCGAAGACGTATCGGTTTCCGATCGATCACTGATTTGGAATACCGACCTGATCGAAACGCTTGAACTGGATAATCTGCTATCTCAGGCCGCAGTCACCATCGCTGGCGCGCTAAATAGAGAAGAAAGTCGTGGTGGTCATGCGCGTGAAGATTTCCCGGACAGGGATGATGATAACTGGCATAAACATTCCATTATGTGGTTCGATGATAATAACAAGATCGACATTAAATACCGTCCTGTACATATGTATACGCTGTCAGATGACGTGGAAGTTATACCGCCTAAAAAGCGTGTCTATTAAGTTTTAACGAGGATTAAAAAATGGCTGAATTTACACTTCCAAAAAACTCTGTAGTTAAAGAAGGGAAGACCTATCCTGTGCCCGAAGGCGCGAGCAATCTTCAAGAAGTTGAAGTCTATCGCTGGGATCCAGATAATGGAGAGAACCCACGGATTGATAAATATACGATCGATTTAGATACCTGTGGTCCGATGGTGCTAGATGCGATTATCAAAATTAAAAATGAAATCGACCCGACATTGACCTTTCGACGCTCATGCCGTGAAGGCATTTGTGGTTCGTGTTCGATGAATATTAACGGCAAAAACACCTTGGCCTGCACTAAAGATATTAGCGATATTAGCGGGCCGATCAAAATCTATCCGTTACCGCATATGCCCGTGGTAAAAGATATTGTGCCTGATTTGACACATTTTTATGCTCAATATGCGTCCATTAAGCCATGGATTCAATCAACTACACCGCCTCCATCAGACAGGGAACGCCTACAGTCTAAAGAAGACCGTTCGCAACTGGATGGCTTGTACGAGTGTATTCTTTGCGCCTGTTGTTCTACCAGCTGCCCGAGTTACTGGTGGAATGGAGATCGCTATTTAGGTCCAGCGATCTTGTTACAAGCGTATCGCTGGTTAGCGGATTCTCGTGATGAAAATGCAGCCGAACGACTAGATGAGCTTGAAGATCCATTTAAACTGTATCGCTGTCATACCATTATGAATTGCACAGAAACGTGTCCTAAGGGCTTAAACCCAGCGAAAGCGATTGCTGAAATTAAAAAGCTGCTAGTCGAGCGAAAAATAGCTTAATGTCAGATAAGTCAAAGCTCCTTTGGCGTTGCCGACGTGGCATGAAGGAGCTTGACGTCTTATTTACCCGTTTTGTAGAAACCTCGTACGATGGCTTATCTACCGATGAGAAGTTGGCGTTTACTGCATTACTCGATATTGAAGACCCGGATATTTTAGGCTTTATGTTATATGGCAATAAGCCAGATGACCCTGCCGTAGCGAGTATCGTTGAAAAAATCCATACCAGCATTTGAGGTAGCGTTAAAGACATCTATAACGCTTCGGCTCGTTATGCTGTCGGCATTTGTTGTAGCTTTATTTTCCTGCTGGTTAAATAATTTAGACTTCATTATTCAAAGTGGCTTGTCGACTGCCGTCGTTATTTTATTCCTCCATAGCTTGCGTTCAGGCACTTTAAATAACCGGGGTTTCAGTGGCATCAGGTGTAAACCAGATGGCAGCTGGGAATTGATCGATCAAACAGGCTCGTCGCTTATCGCTACTCTGAAAGGCACAAGCGCCATATTAGGCCCTTTTATATTTCTGCATTTTCATAGCAAAACGGCGGATCTTAATATCGTGTTGGCCGCGGATTCACTATCTGGCGAAGCGGCTAGAAAAATACGCGTTGTTATGAGGGTCTACAAGGATCAGTTGATGGCGGCTAAGGTATAAGAATAGTATCTTTTTTAAAGTGCTCATCATCCAGCAGCGGGAAATCAAGCGTATAGTGCAAGCCCCTGCTTTCTTTCCGAATTAAAGCGCAATCAATGATTAGCTCAGCCGTATTAACGAGATTTCTTAGCTCAAGAAAATCATTCGTTACGTGGAAATGCCCGTAATAGTCTTCAATTTCCTGTTTTAGCAGGGCGATACGGTGCTTTGCTCGCTGTAATCGTTTTGTCGTTCGCACAATACCGACGTAATCCCACATAAACTGGCGCAACTCTGCCCAGTTATGCGAAACGACGATAGCCTCATCTGAGCCGATGACCTTGGAGTCATCCCATGGCCGTATTTGAGTTAATTTAGGCCTGTTTTTAAGAAATTTTACGATGTCAGTGCTGGCCTGTTTAGCAAATACCAGGCATTCAAGAATTGAGTTGCTCGCCATTCTATTAGCGCCGTGAAGACCAGTAAAAGCGGTTTCGCCGACGGCGTAGAGACCGGTGATATCAGTTAAGCCGTTTATATCGGTTATAACGCCGCCACAGGTGTAATGCGCCGCTGGAACGACCGGTAAAGGCTCTTTCGTCATATCAAAACCAAACGAGAGGCATCTCTCGTGAAGCATTGGGAAATGCGATTTTGTGAATTTTGCTGTGCGGTGGCTTATATCTAAGAATACCGAGGAGACGCCCAGTCGCTTCATTTCGTGATCAATGGCGCGTGCGACAATATCACGTGGCGCTAACTCGGCTCGCTTATCAAAACTCGGCATAAATCGTGTGCCATCAGGCAATAAAAGCAAACCACCTTCACCTCTGACAGCTTCACTGATCAAAAAAGATTTTGCCTGAGGGTGAAATAAACACGTTGGATGGAATTGCATAAACTCCATATTCGCAACGCGGCAGCCAGCTCGCCAGGCCATTGCGATACCATCACCCGTCGATACATCAGGGTTGCTGGTATACAAATAGACTTTACTGGCACCGCCAGTAGCTAAAGCAATGCAGGGGGCTTGGATACTAAATATAGTATCTTTTTTGGTATCCAGTACATAGCAGCCTGCAATTCTACTTTTTGTGGAATTTTTATCTTCCTCAGTCACTAGATCGATAACATTATGGTGCTCAAAAATTCTAACGTTGGATTTGGCCACCACCTGGTCGCTTAGCGCAGTCTGTACGGCTCGCCCAGTAGAATCATCAGAGTGTACGACACGCCGGTGCGAATGCCCACCTTCTTTAGTTAAGTGAAGCTTGTTCGCTGAACGGACGTTATTATCGGTCGAGAATTGCACATTGTTGGCCATAAGCCAGTCGATACTCGCCTTGCCTTTTGATACAACCAGTTCAACAATATCTTCATGGCACAAGCCCGCGCCTGCTTTGAGCGTATCTTTTTTATGTGCGTCAACGGAATCTAACTCATCAAGAACGGCAGATATACCGCCTTGAGCGTAATAAGTACTACCTTCGTTCATGCTCAATTTTGAAAGAATGGCGATATCTAGGTGATCCGGCAATGATAGAGCCAGTCCAAGACCTGCGGCACCAGTGCCTACAATAATGACATCAAAAGAAAATACATTATCAGGCATGATATTAATTTGATTTGAGAAGCTTCAAAAGGTAATAATGACGAAAGATTTGCGCAAATTATACGGAATAATAAAAAAATTGCTTTTTTATCTTCAACAATTGAACTACTTACTTATGTCATTGTCTTTTAAACGAGATGCAAGGTTGTCTGCTCAGGATGGGTTGGTTTATGTCTGATCAAGATGACCAGTTATTAGTTAAATTAGTCAAACAGGGCGATAAAAAAGCGTTTGATGAGCTCGTTTTAAAGTATCAACAACGAGTCGTTCAATTAGTTATGAGGTATGTGCGTGACTCAAGCGAGGCTCAAGATGTCGCGCAAGAATCTTTTATAAAGGCGTACAAGGCGTTAGCAAATTTTAGAGGAGATAGTGCTTTTTATACCTGGCTTTACCGTATAGCGGTTAATACAGCAAAAAACCACCTGGTTTCCAGGGCAAGAAGGTCTTCTGCTAATGAAATAGAATTGGCTGACGCGGAGAATTTTGAAAATGCATTTCAGCTTAAAAACAACGATACACCAGAACATTTGCTGTTAAGTGAAGAAATTCGGCTAACCATTCAAAAAGCCATTGAAGAGTTACCGGAAGAGCTTAAAAAAGCGATAAGGTACCGTGAACTTGATGGCATGAGTTACGCAGATATTGCAAAAAAAATGGATTGCCCTGTTGGAACGGTAAGATCAAGAATTTTTAGAGCTCGAGAAGCGGTAGATAAAATTATAGAGCCCTTATTGACATGAAATTGATGGAATAAAACTATGCAAGACACCCATAAAGAGCAGTTATCATCTTTGCTGGATCATGAGCTTGAGTTATCTGAGGCCCAGGAGTTGGTTGAAGTACTGAAGCAAGATGACGAATTGAATAAACAACTCGACCGATTTGCACTGATTCGTGATGCCTTTATTGAAGACGTCGTGGTGCGTCATGACTCATTTCTAAACGGGGTTCAACGGGCCTTGGCTGAAGAACCTGGGGCGCTAAGCGGGCGTCGTTGGCCGCAAGTTATCAAACCCTATATAGCGATCGCTTTAGCGGCGTCGATGGCCTTTTTCACGCTGGTTCTGTTTGATATTGATATGATTGGTAACAGGTCGGAAGCTTTACCGCCCACGGCTTCTGTAGATGTTGAGAAAGATGAAGTACTGGCGTACGAAGAGTTAGTATTCGAAGAGTTAGAGGAACAGGCTGGCGCGTTTCAAGAAACAAACCCAACCAGGGCTCAGCTTGTCACGTTTGAAAAATAATTAGGTTTTATCTATCCACGCATTGAGGTGTTAACATCAGCCTCAAGAACTAGGGTTTATAACACGCTATCGTTGATGTTAATAAGTACTTACTCTTCTGCTATCACTATAGGGTTTTCATGGGCATCAATAGTGTCGTTTCTAACGGCTTTATTTTTCCAGGCGTTTTGCCTGGAAAGTGCTATACAAACATAGCGTTAATACATAATACAAATAAATAATGATCGAAGAAACAGCGACGGTACAAAATGTTAATGATCACTTGATTCAAGTGGTGACGACTCAAAGCGCGAGCTGTCATCAATGCAATGAAGCAGAATCGTGCTCAACGTCAGTATTATCTAAATTTTTTGGCAACAAAACGGTAGAACTACAGTTATATTCGGACTTAACTCTGAAGGCTGGAGATAAAGTGCTTCTCGGTATCGAAGAAAGTGTATTCGTAGGTCTGACCTGTCTAGTTTATTTTTTGCCCCTGTGCGCGTTATTGCTATTCGCCTTATTGGGCCAGGCAATTGAGAGTGAGCTTAATATAAACAATGAAGTACCAACCATTTTGCTGGCCATTACTGGTTTTATTAGTTGTTATTATGCGATTAAAGCCTCGATTCAGCGCTACTTTAAGCCAGAACGAATTAACCCGGTTATATTGAAAAAATTATAATACGCCCCATTACTTAAATACATTGATTCAAACAAGGAGTTTTTAATGCTTATGAGCTTTAGTCGAATGCTTATTTTTTCCATCGCGCTCGTCGCGTCGTTCACTAACGCAATGGCTAATAATCTGCCTGATTTCACTGCGTTGGTAGAAGCAAACAGTAATGCTGTGGTTAATATCAGCACAACCCAAAAATCTCCACAACTACAAAGTTTCTTACCTCCTGATTTCGAAATACCTGAGAACGCGCCTTATGGGGATTTGCTAAAACACTTTTTTGGTGAGCGGGGTGCAATACCGAGACAGCGCGATTCACATTCACTGGGTTCTGGTTTCATTATTTCTCGCGATGGTTTTTTACTGACTAACCATCATGTGGTTAAAGATGCCGATGAAATTATCGTGCGCCTACAGGACCGCCGAGAACTTAAAGCCACCCTGGTGGGTAGCGATGAAAGAACTGATGTCGCCTTGTTAAAAGTTGAAGCGAATGACTTGCCGGTTGTTAAGTTTGGCTCTTCTGAAGCACTCAAAGTGGGTGAATGGGTGTTTGCCATCGGCTCGCCCTTTGGTTTTGATAGTTCAGTCACCGCGGGCATCGTTAGTGCAAAGGGGCGCAGCCTCCCACAAGAAAACTATGTGCCGTTCATTCAAACGGACGTGGCGATTAACCCGGGTAATTCGGGCGGACCTTTATTTAACTTAAAAGGTGAAGTGGTCGGAATTAATTCGCAAATTTATAGTCGTTCAGGCGGTTTTATGGGCCTGTCGTTTGCAATCCCGATAGACGTTGCACTAAATGTGAGTAATCAGCTTAAAGAATCAGGGCATGTCGTACGCGGCTGGTTGGGTGTTCGTATCCAGGATGTGACGCGTGAACTGGCGGAATCGTTCGATATGAAAAAACCGCATGGTGCATTAGTCGCTCAGGTTCTTCCTGATAGTCCGGCCGAGAAAGCCGGTATAAAAGTGGGTGATGTTATCGTAAGTTTTAACGGTCAAACTGTTGATAGGTCTTCCTCTTTACCCCCAATGGTGGGTGCCACGCCTATAAATAATGCAGCTCGCATAGGACTTATTCGTAATAAAAAAGCTAAAACGATAAACGTTAAGCTAGAAAATCTGCCTGACGACGAACAAAAGCCCATAAAATTGAGTGACCCAAAGCTCGAAGTTGATACCGCCTTGGGCATGTCAGTGGTTAATTTAACGGCCGACATGCGTGATAAATTAGAGTTAAAAAATAAAGGCGTATTAGTTGAATCAGTAACTATTGGTAGTGCTGCCTCCAATGCGGGCATTCAACGAGGCGACGTTATTATGCAGCTCGATGGGAAAGATATCAAAGACGTGGAGCATTTAAAAAAGCTGGCAAAGCAAGCACTAACGGGTAAATTTGTATCGGTTTTAATAAATCGAAGAGGCGATCCAATTTTTCTCGCTTTGAAAAAATAATAGGTACAATACCGCTGGTACTATAAACGCCTCATTTGAGGCGTTTTTAATTGATGAGTAAAAAGTGTGTCAGACATAAACTTAACAAGAAATTTTTCAATCATTGCACATATTGATCACGGCAAGTCCACGCTGGCCGATCGCTTAATTCACATATGCGGTGGTTTGAGTGATCGCGAAATGTCAGAGCAAGTGCTCGATTCTATGGATATAGAGCGGGAGCGGGGCATTACGATCAAAGCTCAAAGCGTGACGCTGCACTATAAGGCCAAAGATGGACTCACGTATAAATTAAACTTTATCGACACCCCGGGGCACGTAGACTTCTCGTACGAAGTTTCCCGATCCTTAGCGGCTTGTGAAGGCGCTCTATTAGTCGTAGATGCGGCGCAGGGCGTTGAGGCGCAAAGTGTCGCAAATTGTTATACCGCTATCGAGCTGGGATTGGAGGTCTTACCGATTCTAAATAAAATTGATTTGCCGTCTGCCGAGCCGGATAGAGTAGCTGAGGAAATTGAAGAAATCATTGGTGTTGAGGCCCTGGAAGCGCCACATATTAGTGCTAAAACGGGTCTGGGCGTTGACCAGGTACTTGAACAAATTGTGAAACAAATTCCTGCGCCAAAAGGTGACCCGGACGCCCCCTTGCAGGCTCTTATCATTGATTCATGGTTCGATAATTATTTAGGCGTCGTATCGCTCATCAGGGTGGTGAATGGCTCGATTAAAAAGAAGCAAAAAATCAAAATGATGTCTTCTAATGATATCTATCTGGTTGATCAGGTGGGTGTTTTTACACCTAAAAGGGTGGTCCTGGATGAGCTTTTCCCGGGTGACGTAGGCTTTATGGTGGCGGGTATTAAAGATATTTATGGTGCGCCTGTAGGTGATACCATTACCTCTTCTAACAACCCTGCTGCGACCTCACTGCCCGGCTTCAAGACAGTTCAGGCTCGAGTGTTCGCAGGGCTTTTCCCTTCTAGTTCAAACGATTATGAACACCTGCGTGAGGCGCTTAATAAGTTAAAACTTAACGATGCTTCGCTCAATTACGAACCAGAAACGTCAGACGCACTGGGTTTCGGCTTTCGTTGTGGTTTCCTGGGCTTATTACATATGGATATTATCCAGGAGCGGCTTGAACGCGAGTACGATCTGGACCTTATTACCACTGCACCAACGGTTATATACGAAGTATTGTTAAATAATGGTGAAGTAATGGAGGTCGATAACCCGGCTAAATTACCCGAGGTTTCTGCCATTGAGGAAATACGCGAGCCGATTATTGAAGCGCATATTCTGGTGCCGCAGGAATATTTAGGCAGCGTTATCACGCTATGCATTGATAAACGTGGGGTACAAACTAAAATGCAATACCTCGGCAAGCAGGTTTCATTAAGTTATGAAATGCCGATGAATGAGGTCGTGCTGGACTTCTTTGATCGTTTAAAGTCAGTCAGCAGAGGATACGCCTCTTTTGAATATGAATTCAAACGTTTCCAGGAAGCGCCGTTGATTAAATTAGACGTTTTAATCAACGGTGAAAGGGTCGATGCTTTATCACTCATTGTGCACCGTGATATCAGCCAAACGCGCGGTCGAGATCTGGTTGAAAAAATGAAAGAACTAATCCCCAGGCAAATGTTTGAAATTGCTATACAAGCAGCGATCGGCTCAAAAATTGTTGCTCGATCTTCGGTAAAAGCATTACGTAAAAATGTTATCGCGAAATGTTATGGTGGCGATATCTCTCGTAAACGTAAATTATTGGAAAAACAAAAAGCAGGTAAAAAACGTATGAAACAAGTAGGTAATGTTGATATCCCACAAGACGCATTTTTAGCCGTTTTAAAGCTAGGCAATGATTAAAGGAGTTCCTGATGCATTTTGATTTCTCAGCAGCCTTAACCCTGGCAACCTTTGTTACCGGACTTATTGCCGGTATTTATTACTTGATTGTCCGTTTAAAAAACAGACCGATTCAGGGCAAAGAGCCCGTATTAGTCGAGTACGCGAAGTCGTTTTTCCCGGTGTTATTGTTCGTTCTCGTATTGCGCTCCTTTATCGTTGAGCCCTTTAGAATTCCTTCAAGTTCCATGATGCCAACGCTGTTAATCGGTGACTTTATCCTGGTCAATAAATTTGCTTACGGCATCAGGTTGCCCGTTGTTGACACAAAGGTTATTGAAATAGGTAAGCCGGAACGAGGCGATATTATGGTGTTTCGCTATCCAAAAGACCTTTCATTGGACTATATCAAACGAGTGATCGGTTTGCCGGGTGATAAAGTCAGCTATTACGATAAGCACGTCTATATTAATGGTGAGCGAATTAGTCAGCAACCGTTAGGAGATTATCAGGGTATTGGTCAGGGCGAAAATATGACGGGTGCGGCATTAAATCACGAACTATTACCCATGCAGGAACACGACATACTCCTTATGGGTGAACGGCCGTCTATTGAAGGTGAGATAACGGTACCGCCAGGGCATTATTTTATGATGGGTGATAATCGTGATAACAGTAATGACAGCCGGTATTGGGGTACGGTTCCAGAAGAAAATATTGTAGGCAAAGCGTTTATGATCTGGATGAACTGGGACTCGAGTAATAACGGTATTGATTTCAAAAGATTAGGGTCTACAATCAATTAATAACATTCATTAAAAAGGGATATTTTATGTATAAGCCAAAGCAAAAAGGATTCACGTTCATCGGTTTAGTTATTGTTTTAGCCATCGTAGGTTTCGTTACGCTCAGTGTGCTAAGCATCTTTCCTGTTTATATGGAACATTTAGCGGTTAAGACCTCAATGGATGCGATAAAGACGGACTCGGGCATTAAAAACATGAGTGCTAGCGAGATAAGACGTTTATTTGAAAAAAAGTTAGACATGAACCAGGTGACGAGTGTCAGTGCCAAAGACGCTAAAATTGGCAGGGGTCTTGGAGAAATTACCTTCAAACTGGAATATGAAGTACGCAAGGATTACATTGGCAATATCGACCTCATCTTATCGTTTGAAGATGAATTTAAAGTGCCGATCTAATACCTAAACAAACAAAAAAGAGATATCTATTGAACTTTGATGTAAACAGGCTACAAAAAAAAATTAATGCCAACTTTAAAAATCAGGAATTATTAGAGTTAGCCTTAACGCATCGAAGCATTGGCCAAAACAATAATGAACGCCTGGAGTTCCTTGGCGATTCGATTTTAGGTTTTATCATCGCCGATGAAATATATATGATGTTCCCTACGGCGGAAGAAGGCGTTATGAGCCGCATGAGAGCACACCTGGTCAATGGACGCGTGCTGGCTGAAATTAGTAAGGATATGGGCCTGAGCGATGAGTTAATTCTCGGTCAGGGCGAGAAGAAAAGTGGCGGTAAAAACCGCGCATCAATTTTATCGGACGCGCTCGAGGCCATTATTGGAGCGATGTATAAAGATGCAGGGCTTGGCGAAACAAAAAAATGGATTCTTAGCGTATTCAAAGATCGTTTAGACGCTTTGTCGCTGGACGCGGCGGAAAAAGACCCAAAAACACGCTTGCAGGAATACTTACAATCACGCGGTCGCAATGTTCCAGAGTACACGGTTACGTCAACCAGTGGGGCGGACCATAATCAGCTGTTTACAGTGGCCTGTCAGGTGGATAGCTTGAATGAGGTTATTAAGGCCAGCTCCAGCACAAGAAAAAAAGCCGAACAAAAGGCGGCTTCTAAAGCACTAACACTATTATCAATATGATGAATAAAAACTTCAAAACAGGTTTTGTCGCGCTAATTGGCGCGCCAAACGCGGGTAAATCGACGCTTTTAAATCACCTGCTTGGGCAGAAAGTAAGTATTACTTCAAGAAAGCCGCAAACTACCCGGCATCGTATTTTAGGGATTAAAACCAGCGAAGAATCGCAAATTATTTATGTCGACACACCCGGTATGCACCTGGGTGGAAAAAAGGCGCTAAATAAATACTTAAACAAAACCGCCGATGCCAGTATGCTCGGCGTGGACGTTATCGTTTGGGTTAAGGACGATTTAAAATGGGATGAGAATGATATTTCTATTCTCGAAAAACTTAAACAGGCGGGATCACCCGTGGTGTTGGCGATCAATAAAATTGACAAAATAAACGACAAAGGTAGTTTATTACCCTTTATTCAAAAAATAAGCCTTGAACACGACTTCGACTCAATTATTCCTATTTCTGCCCTAACGGGTAAGCAGCTCGATGAGTTAGAAAAATTACTATTGAGTCTGCTGCCTGACGGTGATTTGATGTATCCAGAAGACCAGATAACCGATAGCTCAGAACGCTTTATGACGACCGAAATCATCCGTGAAAAGTTGATTCGCCGTTTAGGCCAGGAATTACCGCACTCCATCAGTATTAGCATTGACCAATTTAACGTCGAAGAAAAAATAACCCGAATTTATGCGGTGATATGGATCGAACGAGAGGGTCAGAAAAACATAGTGATCGGTGACAAAGGCGCGGGGCTTAAGGAAATTGGCATGCAAGCGCGCTTGGACTTAGAGCGCATGCTGGATACCAAGGTATATCTCAATTTATGGGTGAAAGTTAAAAAGAACTGGTCCGATAGCGAACGTGACCTGAGTAGCCTTGGCTATCGAAATACTGAGTAGTTTCAAGCCGTTTAAAGTAATTCAAATGTAAACGAAGTTATAAAAAGAAACCAATGTGAATCGAGTTGAGCAACAAAATTGTTTTATATTAAAAAGCCAGGCTTATAAAGAAACGAGCTCTATCCACCAGGTATTTACTCGAGACTACGGTGTTATTTCTGTTATTTCAAAAGGTTCTAGAGCAAAAAACTCAAAAAATGGCAGCCTGTTACAAAGCTTTAGACCGTTGCTGTTCTCGTGGGTCGGTAAAGGAGAATTAAAAACGCTGACCGCCGTTGAAGAAAGTTTTAGCATTGGCCAGCTGAAAGCGATACCACTGTACTGCGGTTTTTACGTCAATGAACTGATGATGAGTTTGCTGCATAAACACGATGCACACCCGGTGTTATTCAAATCGTTTGAGACGGTCATTGTGCAACTATCCGAGGCCAATAACATAGAAGCGAATCTTCGACAGTTTGAAAAAGCATTGCTAGATGAAACCGGTTATGGATTAGCTCTTGATAACGAGGCGCTAACAGGCTTGGCTATTAGCACAGATCAGCACTATGTGTACCGGCCTGGAGAGGGGGCGTTATTAGAAAACAACGCGGCTCATCCGGACGCCATTTCAGGTAGTGCACTGATTAATCTAAGGCTAAATCAGTTGACCGATAAAAACGAACTCGCACAGGTAAAACGCCTGATGAGAAAGTTAATAGACGTGCAATTGGATGGTAAAATGCTGAAAAGTCGGGAATTTTTCAAATAATTTTAAACGAGTTCTATGTCAAAAAATATTATCTTGCTAGGTGTTAATGTTGACCACGTTGCTACCTTAAGAAATGCACGAGGTACCGACTACCCCTCACCACTGGATGCCGCATTCATTGCCGAGCGAGCAGGTGCCGACGGTATCACCATTCATTTGCGCGAAGATCGTCGACATATCAGGGATCAGGACGTCCTTGATATCGCCGCAAATATTCATACGCGGTTAAATTTTGAACACGCCATAACCGATGAAATGATCGATCTCGCGTGTAAGGTCAAACCCTTTTCGTGCTGCTTAGTACCGGAAAAACGAGAAGAGCTAACCACCGAGGGCGGTTTGGACGTGGTAGCTAACTTCAAGAGGCTGCAGCAAGTCTGCTCAACCCTGTCGGCGGCGGGTATTTTAATTTCCCCCTTTATTGATCCGGATAAAGAACAAATTGATGCGGTTAAAGAGGCCGGAGCGACGATGCTGGAATTGCACACGGGCTGTTACGCCGATGCATCGAACGAGCATGATCAATTACGTGAACTGGAGAGAATTAAAGAAGCCGCGAGCTATGCCGATGCAAAAGGTTTACAGGTGAATGCTGGTCATGGTTTGCACTATCACAACGTAGAGGCTATCGCCAGGATTGCTGAAATTATCGAGCTGAATATTGGTCACGCCATTATCGCTAGGGCGCTGGTGAGTGGTTTAGATAAAGCCGTCAGTGATATGAAAGCGCTTATGCGCCATGCCCGCGCAGGTTAAAGGCGGCGAGGTGAAAATAGCGTTAGGCGTCGAATACGATGGCACCCAATACCACGGCTGGCAACGGCAAAGCAATACTAGCTTAACGGTCCAGCAAAAGGTTGAAGACGCTCTCAGCGTATTAGCCACCCATCCAGTTGCGGTTGTTTGCGCCGGTCGCACGGACGCAGGCGTTCACGCGTTTGAGCAGGTGGTGCATTTTGAAACGGATAAGCAGCGCAGCGACCATGAGTGGGTAATGGGCACGAATGCTAATTTACCGAAGGATATTCGTATCGTATGGATGCAAGCGGTCAATGATGATTTTCACGCTAGATATTCAGCCGCAGCCCGCTATTACAGCTATGAAATTTTAAATCGCGGGGTCACGTCGGCCTTGCATAGACATCACGTGACGACAATTTTTCACCCGCTAGATGAAAATTTAATGCAGCGTGGGGCGAATTTTTTACTCGGTGAACACGACTTCACGTCATTCAGAGCGAGTGGCTGTCAGGCTAAAAACCCAATTAAACAGATTCATTCGATATTAATTACGCGTACTGATGATAAAATCACCCTTGATATTATCGCCAGTGCTTTTTTACACCATATGGTCAGGAATATTGTGGGCACCTTGTTGCCGGTTGGGCGCGGCGAAAAGCCAGCAGAATGGGTAGCCAGCGTTTTAAAGGCAAAAGATCGAAAAATTGCCGGTGTAACGGCCATGCCCAATGGGCTGTACTTTAAAGGTGTGTACTATCCAAAGCGATTTGGCTTACCAACGCTAGATGCGTTTGCAGCGCATTGTGATGCAATAGAAACTAAACCAACGTTTGAATAAACATGTCATCGAGAACACGCGTAAAAATTTGTGGTATTAGCCGAGCTGAAGACGCCTTAGCGGCTGTTGACGCGGGCGCGGATGCGCTGGGTTTCGTGTTTTACGAAGCCAGTTCGCGTTGTGTTAACGTGACTACGGCGGCACAAATATGCAAAAAAATTCCTCCCTTCATCAATAAAGTGGCTTTATTCGTTAATGCCGAAAAGGGCTATGTAGAAGAGGTGCTTAATAATGTTGCGATTGATGTTTTGCAGTTCCATGGCGATGAATGCGAGGCATTTTGCAACAGCTTTAACAAGCCGTATTTAAAAGCGATCAGGATGCAGCAAACGACGGACTTAAACCAGCTCGCCAGGCAGTACAACTCGGCGTCTGGCTTATTGATCGACGCCTATGACGGTGCGCAATACGGCGGTACTGGGCAAACGTTCGACTGGGGGCTATTACCAGACGAATGCCCATTACCATTGATATTAGCGGGTGGATTGAGTCATATGAATGTTCGCGAAGCGATAAAAAAAACACAAGCCTACGCCGTTGATGTCAGTAGTGGGGTAGAGGTCAGTAAAGGGGTCAAAGACCACCTGTTAATACAACAATTTATGCAAGAGGTAAAACGTGCCAACGACTAAGTCTCACAAACAAACGAAAGTAACAGATTACCATTTACCAGACGAACGCGGACACTTCGGCCCGTATGGCGGTCTTTTTGTCGCCGAAACGCTGATGGAATCTATAGAAGAGCTGAACGAAGCGTACGCGAAATACATGAAGGACCCAGAGTTTCTCGCAGAATTGGATGCGGATTTACACGATTATGTCGGTCGTCCATCACCCGTTTATCACGCGAAACGGCTCAGTAAAGAAACCGGAGGTGCTCAAATTTATCTTAAAAGAGAGGACTTGAATCATACCGGTGCGCATAAAATTAATAATACGATTGGTCAGGCTTTGCTAGCTAAGCGTATGGGTAAAACGCGTATTATCGCTGAAACAGGGGCGGGGCAGCACGGCGTAGCAACGGCAACAGTGGCCGCCAGACTTGGATTGGAATGCGTGGTTTATATGGGTGCGGAGGATATTCAACGTCAATCGCCGAACGTTTATCGCATGCGACTACTCGGCGCAACGGTTGTTCCTGTGACCTCAGGCTCACAAACGCTAAAGGATGCGCTAAATGAAGCGCTTCGAGACTGGGTAACCAATATAGATAATACGTACTACATCATCGGTACAGTGGCTGGGCCACACCCGTATCCCGCAATGGTAAGAGACTTCCAAACAATTATTGGCCGCGAAACACGTCAGCAAATGTTCGAAAAAACCGGCCGTCTGCCGGATGCTCTGGTCGCTTGTGTTGGCGGTGGTTCTAACGCCATTGGCCTTTTCCATCCATTTATTGAAGACGAATCGGTGGCGATGTACGGCGTTGAAGCCGCAGGTTTGGGCATCGAAACAGGGCAGCATTCAGCGCCCTTATGCGCGGGTAAACCGGGTGTGCTTCACGGCAATAGAACGTATCTAATGGCAGATGAAAATGGCGAAATAATAGAAACGCATTCAATTTCCGCTGGCTTGGATTACCCAGGCGTTGGACCTGAGCACGCGTGGCTGAAAGATAGTGGTCGCGCCGAGTACGTCAATATCAAGGATGATGAAGCATTAGCTGCTTTTCATCAGTTGACCCGCGTAGAGGGTATTATTCCTGCGTTGGAATCGAGTCACGCGGTAGCCTACGCTACCAAATTAGCTACAACGATGGGGAAAGAGCAAAGCATCGTGGTTAATTTATCGGGCCGCGGGGATAAAGACATTTTCACGATTGCAAAATTAGAGGGGATTGAGCTGTGAGTCGCTTAGAAAACTGTTTTAAACAACTCGATGCGACGCATCAAAAGGCCTTAATTCCTTTTATCACGGCTGGCGACCCGGACGCTGATTTTACTCTATCGTGTATGCACTCGATGGTTAAAGCTGGCGCGAATATTATTGAATTAGGGGTTCCATTTTCAGACCCCATGGCCGATGGCCCAGTTATTCAAAAAGCCAGTGAAAGAGCCTTAGTCGCTGGTATGTCGTTAAATGGCGTTATCGCGATCGTTAAAAAATTTAGAGCAGATGATAATGTCACGCCGGTTGTCCTGATGGGCTATTCAAATCCGATAGAATTTATGGGGTATGAAACGTTTGCCGCTAAAGCCTCTGAAGCAGGCGTTGATGGGGTATTAACGGTTGATATTCCACCGGAAGAGAGCCATGATTTGATCAACGCATACGATAAATATAATATAGCGCCTATCTTTCTGTTGTCGCCGACTAGTGCAGAGCATCGCATTAAGAAGATTGTGGCGGTCGCTAAAGGTTATATTTATTACGTTTCATTGAAGGGTGTTACGGGTGCGGGTCATCTGCAATTAGACGACGTACAGAAAAAGATAGAAAACATTAAACGATACACCTCGCTACCGTTGGCGATTGGTTTTGGTGTTAAAAATGCGGAAATTGCTGCCAATATTGCTAAAATAGGCGATGCTGTGGTGGTGGGTAGCGCGTTAATTAATCGTATTACCGATCATTTGGATGATTCAGCGCAGGCTGAACAGGCCATTTCAAGTTTATTGAGTGATATGCGAAGCGCTATGGACGCCAGTTAGCCGAATCAAGTTGTTAATAAAAAGCATTATTTCTTTGAAACTTATGGTCATTGACTATAATAAAATAATTAAACCGTTAGGTGATTTATGAGTTGGTTTGAAAAATTAATACCCGCAGGCATCAAGTTGAAAGGTAAAACTAAAGGCTCCGTGCCTGAAGGCTTATGGTGTAAATGCGATAGCTGCCAGAGCGTTCTTTATAAAACTGACCTGGAAAGCAATACCTATGTTTGCCCCAAGTGCGATTATCACCAGCGGTTAACGGGTCGGCTTCGGCTAGAATTATTTCTGGATAAAGAAGGCCGACAGGAAATTGGCAATAATTTAACCGCACTCGACCCTTTAAAGTTTAAAGACAGCAAGAAGTACAAAGATCGTCACTCAGCTGCCGTTAAAGCCACTGGTGAGACGGACGCGTTGATCGTGATGCAGGGTAAGGTGCTAGACGTGGATATCGTCGCAGCGGCCTTTGATTTCTCCTTTATGGGCGGCTCGATGGGATCGGTTGTCGGTGAGCGATTTGTACGAGCGGTTAATAAGGCAATGGAAATAAACGCCCCCCTGGTGTGCTTTTCATCTAGCGGTGGTGCGCGTATGCAGGAATCGTTGTTTTCGCTGTTTCAAATGGCAAAAACCAGCGCCGCATTAGCGAAGCTGTCGGCGAAAAAAATTCCGTTTATTTCAGTGCTTACCGACCCCACCATGGGTGGTGTATCGGCCAGTTTAGCAATGCTGGGAGATATTCATATCGCAGAGCCTAATGCACTGGTTGGCTTTGCCGGTCAACGCGTAATCGAACAAACGGTGAGCGAAAAATTACCGGAAGGCTTTCAACGTAGTGAGTTCCTGCTAGAGCACGGCGCTATCGATATGATCATTGATCGTAGAGAAATGCGTAGCACCATCGCAGAATTATTGTCATTACTGCATACCGTGGAACCAGTAGTTATTCTCGATGAAGTGCCCATTGCGGATACCGTTGAAGAGAGCTAGAAATTAGTCATTTTTCTAGCTCATCATCGCTGAACGAATGGCTTAGCTGGCAAGAGCAGTGTCACGTAAAAGAAATTGACTTGGGCTTAGAGCGCGTATCGTCGGTATATCGGCGACTAAAGCTAAAACCCGCAACGCCGATCTACACCATAACGGTCGCTGGAACAAACGGCAAAGGTTCCTGTGTCGCGATGCTGGAATGCATTCTTTTGAAGGCTGGTTATCGGGTGGGCGTCTACAGCACACCACACTTACTTCGTTATAACGAAAGGATAAGGCTCAATGGGCAAACCGCCACAGACGACCTTATCACGGCCTCTTTTGCGCGCATTGATAAAGCACGGCAAGAGACCAGTTTGAGTTATTTTGAATTCGGAACGCTTGCCGCCTTAGATATTTTCAGCCATCAAAAGTTAGATATTCAAATTCTCGAGGTAGGACTTGGCGGTCGGCTCGATGCGGTTAATATTATCGATGCAGACGCCGCTCTAATCAGCAGTATTGACGTCGATCACGTGGACTGGTTAGGTGATGATAAATCGCTTATAGCGCTGGAAAAAGCGGGCGTGTTCAGACCGTGGCAAAAAGCGGTATGTGGCGATAAAACGGTGCCCGAAAGCCTGGTTAATTATGCAAACTCCCTGGCTACCGATTTAATGCGAGCAGGTAAAGATTTCGATTACCAAATTAACCGTGATAACTGGTGCTTAATCGCCGAACACTCACTGGCTGGAACGTATGCATTACCGGCGTTAAAGGGTGCTCATCAAATACAAAATGCCGCTGCGGTGATCAGTTTGTTGGCTCATATCAAAGACGATGTCGCAGTAACAAGTGAAAACATCAGTGCAGGGCTTTGCGAGGTATTTTTGGCCGGCAGATTGCAGCAGCTCAGCTCGCAGCCAGACGTATTTTTGGACGTCGCGCATAATGCAGAGTCAGCGGCAGTACTGGCTGATTTTATCAAAACACGTGTTATTACCGGCCGTGTTCATGCGGTCTTTTCGATACTGGCGGATAAGGATATTAGCAAAGTCGTCACGCCTTTTATAGGTCTGGTCGATCAGTGGTATATCGCGCCCCTAAAGGCATCCAGGGCGCAGACACTTGCTGTTATAGATGACGTATTGGCCGAGAAATTAAAGCAAAAGTGCAACAAGCACGAATCAATAAAAATGGCTTTTAAACAAGCAATAAACGCCGCTGACAAAGATGATTTAGTTATATGTTTCGGGTCTTTTTATGTGGTCGAAGCGTGTTTGGACGCGCTATAATGCGAGCAGAACTTTTTCAATAACAAGTTTATTCAAATATTATGGAACAACCCTTAAAACAACGTTTAATCGGCGCTACCATTATTATTTCACTCGCTGTCATTTTTGTACCGATGCTTATCGGACATCAACCAAGCGAGTCTGACGTCATTACTATCGACATTCCAGAAGAACCAACCGATCTCGACTCGAAAATACTGGCCTTACCCGAGCAAGAAAATGAGGTGTTGGCCGAGGTATCAATTTCCAAAGAGACGGGCGTTAAGGTGAGTAAACCAGCCATTCCAAAACCACCTGAAGTTAAAGCGGTAGAAGGTGTAACCGCGTGGGTAGTGCAAGTGGGCAGTTTTTCTGAGCAAAAAAACGCAGATAACTTGGCCAATAAATTAAAAATAGCCGGCTACGTCGCTTTTGTTGAGCAAACCGAAGGCAAAATAGGTGAGATCTACCGCGTACGAGTGGGGCCAGAATTGAGTAAAGAAAAAGCAGACGCCGTCGCAACCCAATTACAAACAGAAGAAAAACTCCCCAATGCCATTGTGGTTCAATATCCATAGGTTTTGATATGACGACTACTGTTTTTCAACAATTAATTTGGGCCGATTACGTGATTATTGGCGTCGTTTTTATTTCGGCGTTAATAGGTTTATTTCGTGGTTTTGTTAAAGAGGCGTTTTCCCTGGGCAGCTGGATCGTTTCTATCTATATTGCTATTAGATTTAGCCAGGCCTTTTCAGTTTACTTAACAGATTATATCGACGTACCTTCAATCAGAATCGCCACTGCATTTGTTATTCTTTTATTGGTCGCGCTAATACTGGGCGCGATGGTGTCTTATCTGGTCAGTCAGATAGTTGATAAAACTGGGCTATCGGGTACAGACAGGTTTGCTGGTTTTATTTTCGGTATTGCGCGCGGCGTGGTGGTCATGGCAGTACTGGTTTTATTGGCTGGTTTAACACCATTACCACAAGATCCATGGTGGGTAGAGTCTACCTTGATTGGTCCCTTTCAAGAGCTATCGGTTTGGTTAAGAGAGCAAATACCAGAAGGCGTGACCGGTTATTTTTCGTATTAAATTTTATTAAAAGGCAGAGTTAAGTATGTGTGGAATTGCTGGTGTTGTAGCCCATCAAAATGTAAATCAAGAACTGTATGAAGCGTTAACAATTCTTCAACACCGTGGGCAAGATGCGGCGGGGATTGTGACCTGTGAAGGCAGCCAACTACACCTACGCAAGGCGAATGGACTGGTCAGGGATGTATTTAGAACTAGCCATATGCTTGAACTAACCGGTAATATGGGTATCGCCCACGTTCGTTACCCCACAGCGGGCTGTTCAAGCTCAGCAGAAGCGCAACCGTTTTATGTCAATTCCCCCTATGGCATCACCCTGGCGCATAACGGTAACCTGACCAATGCGGAAGAACTGAAAGAAGAATTATTTATCCAGGATCAACGTCATATCAACACCAATTCAGATTCTGAAATATTGCTGAATATTTTTGCCCACGAACTGCAAAATTTAGGCAAATTAAAACTCAACGAGCAAGATGTGTTTAGAGCAGTGGCGGGGGTGCATAAGCGTTGCGAAGGTGCTTATGCCGTAGTGGCCATGATTACTGGTTTTGGCGTCGTTGGCTTCCGTGATCCTAATGGCATTCGGCCGATCTGTTTCGGACAACGGACGACTGATAACGGCAATGAGTACATGATTGCATCGGAGTCGGTAGCGCTAGATACCCAGGGCTTTAAACTGACCAGAGATATAGCACCCGGCGAAGCAGTGTTTATTAAGAAAGGCGGCGTTATTCATACCCAGCAGTGCGCTAAAAACCCGCGTCTTACGCCGTGTATTTTTGAATACGTTTACCTGGCACGGCCGGATTCTATTATTGATAACGTATCGGTCTATAAATCACGATTAAGAATGGGTGAAAAACTAGCAGAAAAAATTATCCGTTTGAGGCCCGATCACGATATCGACGTGGTGATCCCTATTCCAGATACCAGTAGAACCTCGGCGCTTCAGGTGGCCTATATGCTGGACGTAAAATACAGAGAAGGCTTTATAAAAAACCGATACATAGGCCGTACTTTTATTATGCCGGGGCAACAGGAACGCAAAAACTCAGTGCGTCGTAAACTTAATGCGATCGACCTCGAGTTCAAAGGCAAAAATGTATTATTGGTCGATGACTCAATCGTACGTGGTACGACCTCTGGTCAAATTATCAAACTCGCAAGAGAGGCTGGCGCCAATAAAGTGTATTTTGCATCAGCGGCTCCACCGGTTCGCTACCCTAATGTGTACGGTATAGATATGCCATCGGTTGACGAGTTGGTGGCGAACGACCGTACGGAAGAAGAAATACAACAAGCCATTGGCGCAGATTGGCTTATTTACCAGGATCTTGAAGATTTATTCGAGTCGGTTAAAAAACGTAATCCAGAGATCATGGGCTTTGATGCTGCCTGCTTTGATCAAAAGTACGTCACCGGAACAGTGAATGATAATTACCTTGCAAAACAGGGCCTGGTCCGCTCAGATGAACAAAAAGAACAGAATGACTTAGACCAAACGGTTATTGAATTACACAATACTCACTAAACAATTCGCCTATCAGCATGTCAATTAAAGATTGGAATAACTACTCAATAGAAACTCAGGGTATTCGCGCCGGCCAACACAGAACGGCAGAGGGTGAGCACAGCGACCCTATCTTCCCTACATCCAGTTATATCTTTAATAGCGCCGAAGAAGCCGCAGATCGTTTCTCGGGTAAATCCAAGGGTAATATCTATTCGCGCTTCACCAACCCAACGGTTAACGCATTTGAACGGCGCCTGGCCGTTATGGAAGGCGCAGAACGCGCGATGGCTACAGCATCGGGTATGGCCGCCATCAACTGCGTTTGCATGGGCTTATTAAGCGCGGGCGACCACGTCGTGTGTTCACAAAGCGTGTTTGGCAATACCGCCCTAATGTTTAAAAACATCATGGCCAAGTTTGCGGTAGAAACCACTTTTGTAGCGCTGGACGATATGGCGCAATGGCAAGCGGCGATACGACCCAATACGCGTTTCTTATTTGTAGAAACACCGTCCAATCCATTGGGAACACTGGTTGATATTCGGCAACTGGCCGATTTAGCGCACGCCAATGGTTCGCTGCTGATTGTCGATAACGTGTATTGCACACCCGTGCTGCAAAAACCGCTCAGTTTAGGTGCAGATTTAGTTGTTCACTCAGCCACCAAATATTTAGACGGGCAGGGGCGCTGTATCGGCGGCGCAGTAGCAGGTAATAACGCCTTAATTGAAGAAAAAATTTACCCCGTTCTAAGAACCTGCGGCCCCAGCATGAGCCCGTTTAACGCATGGGTGTTCCATAAAGGCTTAGAAACACTGGCTTTAAGAATGGAAAAACACTGCCAGAACGCATTGCTCATCGCGCAGTGGCTTGAGCAACACCCCGCAGTAGAAAACGTTTACTACACCGGCCTAAGCAGCCACCCCCAGCACGACCTAGCCAAGCAACAACAAAGTGGCTTTGGCGGCATCGTGAGTTTTGACATTAAAGGTGGCAAACAAAACGCATGGAAGGTGATAGACGCCACCGAAATGATCTCAATTACCGCCAATTTAGGCGATGTTAAAAGCATGATCACGCATCCATCCACCACTACGCACGGCCGTTTAACCGAAGAAGAACGCGCAAAAGCCGGTATAACAGAGTCTTTAGTCCGTTTGGGTGTGGGTTTGGAAAATCCTGATGATATCAAAGTGGATTTGGAAAGAGGGTTGAGACAGCTTTAAAATAATGCCCGGTTTAGTCTCTGTTGTCGTATTACAGGGAGGAATTACAGGGACTTTTTATTTCTTTTAACGACAAGTTAGCGTTCAATCGCTATAAGGATGCGCATGAAACTAATTAATGTTTTACCTCTGTTTACGTTGCTCTGTTCTATGTCAACTTTCGCGACTGGACAAAAAGCTATCAATGAAAGTGATTTGTATGGGAACTGGAATTGTAAACATGAAGTAGATGATTCGAATACTAAAATGAAAGCAAAGATTAACTATAACGTTAATTTTGTTCGCGCTGGTAAATCAAATGGATTTGGTACCCTGTTATTTAAATTGCCAAACTTTCCTGAATTAAAATATAGCCTTACAGGCAACTCTACTTGGAAAATAAAAGATGGTCATCTTCTTTTATCATCTACAGAAATCAAGTCTGTGAATGTTAGTCATCCAGAATTAGATCAATTTTTAAATGTAAAACAATTTATTCCAAAGCGGATCAGTGAGTCATCAAAAATACTCAAATTAACTAAAAGTAGCCTAGAAGTTAAATCTCAATCAAATGGTAGAATTTACGCCTGCACTAAAGTTGCAATCAAGAGCTAAAGGTATTTGGGGACAGAGTAAAAACTCCTGGTCTTAGGTAATAACTAAAGTGCGCTATCACTAAATTAACTGGGCGGCGAGTTAGGGAAGAAATGCGTGGGCCGAAAGCGAAAACCACTTAGGATGCTTTGTACTCTAGCTTACATATCCTCATTTGAACTAGCTAACCACCCTTTTTCTTATGCAAAAATATAACGGCCATACCCGCCAAAAAGGAGCCTGACGCCATAATCATGGCGATATTTTCAAAGGCTATACCCGCTGCGAATAAAAAACCGGGGATCATCGGGCCAAGAACAGCTCCCCCACGACCAACGCCAAGTACCAAGCCCGAACCCGAGCCCAAAACCGAGGAAGGGAAGCTACTTGCAAAAAGCCCAAAAAAGCCTGAAATAGCCGCCATAACGAAGAAGCCTGCGAAGGAGCCAATCAACTGCATATTAACTAGACCATCTGTAAAGTATGGAAATAGAGCCACCCCTAGTGCTGTTGATATAAGGCTGATTAGCATCAGTGTACGGATAGGGAAAAAACGAGAGGCCACACTTATTCCAATGGAACCAAAAACACCCGCTAAACTTATAACACCTAATACTTCGGTCGCTTGAGAAGCCGTATACCCTATGTCCGTAACAACCGTGGGTAGCCACTTTACGAAGTAATAGTACGTCATAACATTGCCGAAATAGGCAAAACCTAATAGCAGAGTAATGTACCGCAAGTTTGGGCCAAACAAGCTCCTCATTCCAACCACTTCCGTTTCCTGATCAACCATTAATGGTAAGGCCTCAGGTGGTGCATGCCCTAAACGACGCATGGTTTTTTGCATCTTTTCCAAAGTACCTGCAGGACGCTTACGGTTTAAAAATGAAATTGTTTCTGGCACATAAAAATAAACTAGCGGAATAAACAAAAAACTCAAAAATGCACCCAGATAAAAGGTCACTCGCCAATCATATTGTTTTAGCAAAGGCGCAAGAAAGACAGCACCAAGGTAAATACCTAAAGGGAAGCCACCGGCCACTAAGGTGACCGACAACACTCGGTTCTTATCATTACAAAAATCAGAACAGGTGGCCGTTGCTGTCGCAAGTATGCAACCTATGCCTAGGCCAGTAAACAAGCGAGCCAAGCCCAGCACGTAGATATTTGGCGCAAAGCCAGCAATGAACATACCAAGGGTTACAATAGTAAGCCCTGCTAACATAGTAAGACGCCGTCCATGACTATCGGCCAATGAGCCAAGAAAGATTGAACCCACAGCCATGCCAGCTAACTCAATCGACAAAACAATGCCAAGGACAGATTTCGACAAACCCCACTCCCCGGTTATACCTGGTGCAGCAAAGGCGATGGATAAAACATCATAGCCATCCAAGGCCAGTGTTCCGATGCAAATGGCAACAATGATCCACTGCCCGATGTTCATTGGATCGGCTTTCAGCCGCTCGAGTGCGTTTAGGTTAACTGCCATTTTTCTTCCCTATTTTTATTTAATATTTCTTTACTGACGCCCATCAAGTATGAATACCTAAGACAGAACGCCAAGTAAAGATTCAAGGCATAGTCTATCCCATTCCTAAATCAATAGGGTCAGACTCGATTGATTTTATTAGCCGTAAAAGAATTAGTGTCAGGCCTGAATTTTCCCACTAATTAATTAGGCTCAGAGTAAAATAAAAAGCTTTTAAATAGCGCACAAATAATAAAAAACTTTAGCGCATTAAAATTCAGTAGTAAGCTAAAGATACATTAGGGAGCGGGTTCAGCATGGCAATTCTTCTTTTCGTCACTGGGCTGATCTTATTAATTGTCGGTGCGGAATCATTAGTACGAGGCGCATCCCGTTTAGCGGCGGTTATGGGTGTATCACCACTGCTCATTGGGCTGACCCTAATTATTTAAAATTAATTTTACTCTGCCCCCAATTATTTCGATAAAATTAAACAATGATCCCTAACAAAACCCCTATCAACTTTACAGACCTTGGCCTTATTGCACCCTTGTTAGCTCGATTAACCGAGCTTAAGTATCAACAACCTACGCCCATTCAAGAGCACGCTATCCCTGTTGTATTAGCGGGGCGTGACTTAATTGCAGGGGCCAATACGGGTTCGGGTAAAACAGCTGCCTTTGCACTGCCTATACTGCAACAGATACACACTAACCAACCCTTAAGCACTAAAGGTAACTATGTTACCGGACTAATTTTGGTGCCTACCCGTGAACTGGCCAAGCAAATTGCTGACAGCATTGCATCGTACGCGATGCATTTTAACGGTGACATTAAAACGCTTGCTGTTTTTGGTGGTGTATCAATCAATACGCAAATGCTCGCATTACGTGGCGGCACGGATATTTTGGTGGCAACGCCTGGGCGATTGATTGATTTGATTTCAAGTAACGCCATTAAGCTTGATAGGGTTAAAACCCTAGTGCTTGATGAAGCCGACCGGATGCTAAGCCTTGGCTTTAGTGATGAAATATCGGCTCTGTTAGCGTTATTGCCAGCAAAGAAACAGTGTTTATTGTTTTCGGCTACCTTTCATGAGCAAGTAAAGGATTTAACCCAAACATTGCTTAACGACCCGGTTGACATGCACTTACAAAGCAGCGACGCTAGCACCTTAGTACAGCGCGTTTTTACCGTTAACAAGGGCAAAAAAACAGCCCTTTTAGCGCATTTAATTAAGCAACACCAATGGCGGCAAGTGCTTATTTTCGTCAATGCCAAAAACCACTGTAATCACTTGGCTGCAAAACTGGCTAAACAGGGCATTAACGCTGAGGTTTTTCATGGTGATAAAAGTCAGGGTGCTCGTAGCCGTGTGCTTAACGCGTTTAAAGCAGGAGACATTGATGTGTTAATTGCAACGGATATTGCTGCCCGTGGGCTAGACATTGAAAAACTCCCCGTCGTGATCAATTTTGATCTACCCAGAAGCCCGTTAGACTACATGCACCGTATTGGTCGAAGTGGCCGTTCTGGTGAAGTGGGCTTAGCCTTATCGCTTATCGATTATGAAGATTATCACCACTTCAACATCATCGAAAAGAAGAACAAAATCCGTCTTGAACATGAGCAAGTTTCTGGCTTTGAAGCGGATGAGGTGATCAGTGATGCACTGATCGCGACCAATAAACCCTTGGCAAAACCTGAAGGCAGCGGTAAAAAGCATAGAAGAAAAATAGGAACGAATTAAAGGGGACGTAAAATAAAAAGCTTTTAAATAGCGTTCATATAATAAAAACCATCAAACCCTTTAGCTCATTAAAATTCAAGAGTAAGCTTAAGGAATAATTAGGGTCAGAGTAAAATTAAATATTCTACTTAAACAAATTAGGACTAGCGTTACTAAAGGCCTGGCTTTGGGTAATGAGAGATTCGCGCGTCAGATTGAAGCATTGACCGAAAAACGTGTTACCACTCGAAAACCGGGTAGGCCGAAGAGGAAGCTTGTTGATGAAGATAAAAATTAATTTTACTTTGACCCCAATTATTTGACCCCAAATATTGAATTAGTCTTGCATCACCCAATCATCAATGAACGCGGGCACCGGCATCAACTTTAGCTTTGCCGGTGATGCAAGCGCATCACCAATAACTTTAGCCTGTCGTACAGAATATTGAGCAGCAATGGCATTGGTAAATTTCTTTATCAGCTCAGGAATGCCCTCTTCACGACGCCTGCGGTGCCCAATCGGGTAGCTGACTTCAACACGCTTAGTTGATGAACCATCGTAGAAGAAAACCTGCAAAGCATTGCCAATTGCGCGCTTGTCAGGATCAAAGTAATCAACCGTGAACTTCTCATTCTCGGTCACTTCCATCAAATCACGCAAGTGGTCAATGGTCGGATCTTTGGCCACATCATCCGCGTACGACTGAGCCGTCAACTCACCAGTCAACAACGGCACGGCGACCATATACTGAATACAGTGGTCACGGTCAGCGTAGTTGGCCAATGGGCCGGCTTTATCGATAATTCGTACGCCTGCTTCTTGAGTTTCAATTGTGATTTTGCTGATATCCTCGATACGGTCTTTGACTTCAGGATGCAAAGTCATGGCACATTCAACCGCTGTCTGGGCGTGGAACTCAGCCGGAAATGAAATCTTGAACAGGATGTTTTCCATGACATAGCTGCCGTAGCCGCGCTGAAATTTGAAAGGCTGACCTTTAAACAACACATTGTAATAACCCCAGACGCTGGCACTCAAAGCAGAGGGGTAACCCATCTCACCATTAATCGCCATTAAAGCCAGTGTCACGGCACGACGACAGGCATCACCGGCGGCCCAGCTTTTACGTGAACCGGTATTCGGCGCATGACGGTAAGTACGCAATGCACCTCCATCAATCCAGGCATTGGAAACAGCATTGATCACTTGTTCTTTGTTGCCACCCAGCATTTGGGTGACAACTGCAGTGGAGGCAACCCGTACCAGCAAAACATGGTCCAGACCCACTTTATTAAAACTATTTTCCAGTGCCAGTATCCCCTGAATTTCATGCGCCTTGATCATAGCAGTCAAGACATCCTGCATGATAAATGATGGTTTACCACTCGCTTCATTTTGTCTGGAAACATAATCCGCCACCGCCAGAATCGCACCCAGGTTATCGGAAGGATGGCCCCATTCTGCTGCCAACCAGGTGTCATTGAAATCCAGGTAGCGAATCTGGGTGCCGATATTGAATGCAGCTTGTGCCGGATCCAGTTCAAACCCGGTGCCAGGTACACGTGCTCCGCCTTTCAATATAGCGCCAGGCACAATCGGGCCCAACAAACGGGTACAGTCGGAAAACTTCATTGCCAGCATGGAACAGGCAAGGCTGTCCATCAAACAATAATGGGCGGTTGAATAAGCTAATTCACTACCAATGGTGTAATCACAGACATAATCCGCAATATCCTGAATAACTTGATCCGGCTGTGGGCGGCCGGTGGTTCTGATTCCAATATTTGACATAATTTTAAAAACTCTTGAAATATTGTGGATTAAATTACTACGACGCAGACAGGCATAAAACCGTATCTGCGAGGAGTGTTGATTTATTTAGCGGGACTCTATTGCAACATTACGGCGATCTTCAAGACCAACATACTCGGAAGTATAGGAAGTAGAAACCCCCTTTTCACTGAAAAACCACTCTGACCACTCCGCAGCAATAATTAGGGTCGGAGTAAAATAAATATGCTATTAGAGGGTTAACCAAAATAAGAATGGCAAGAATTATCCTGAGTTAACCCTGTCGGAGTCCTGCAGCATATCGTCCAGAGAGGGAATAACCGGCAAGTTTGCTTTGCTAATGATGATGATATGAAAGCGTACCTGAATTGGTTTAAAGAATTTTCAAGAAAGTATTTAGTTGATATGCACGCTTGGGTACTAATGACCAATCATGTTCATAACTTGTGTACTCCTAATGAGGAGGGCGCTTTTAGTAAGATAATGCAATCAATAAGGCGAATGTATGTTCGGTATTTTAATTATACTTACCAACGCAATGGGACACTTTGGGAGGGTCGATTTAACTCGAGTTTGATTCAAAGTGAGAAGTATTTTTTAGAGTTGCATCGGTATATTGAATTGAACCCTGTGCGAGCAGATATGGTTGATGAGCCAAGTGAATATAGTTGGTCGAGCTATGGCTGTAATGCATTGGGTTTTGAAACAGAGTTGCAGACACCGCACGAACTATATATTGCATTAGGAAAAACAAAAGATAAAAGGCTAGAAAATTATCGTCAATTATTTAAAGCCCATGTGGGTGTAGAGTTACTTAAAGAAGTTAGGGATAGCGTTAATAAAGGCCTGGCTTTAGGTAATGAGAGATTGGCGCGTCAGATTGAAGTCTTGACCGAAAAACGTGTTACTACTAGAAAAGCGGGTAGACCGAAGAGGGAGCCTGATGATGAAAATTAGTTTTACTCTGACCCCAATTATTGAGCTGTAGATACAGAAAGGTAAAATTCATAAATGATTGTGTGCGATACGTTATTTCATTAGGGAAGCTCTGATTAATTCGTACGCATAATAGTGAGTCCTCTCTCCGGTGGGAGAGGGCCAGGGTGAAGGTAATCAATTCAGTTCTTTATTTTCATCTCGCACAAAACGCTCAACTGCTGTTGCTGAGACTGAAGAAATGGCTAGGCGATTGATAAAGGGAACCCAGCATGACGAGCGATGGACGAACTATGTACGGTAGCGTACGGATGTTGAAAAGATAGGCCTGTATAAAGGATATTCTCGCAATTGGTCATGCTGAATCGGCCGCTGAGCATTGTAGCCGATAACGGAACCACGCATCTATTCAAACCTGAAAGGAGTTTAGCCATGAAACGCATGAACCTTCGCAAGAACTTGAACGCCGCCGTTTGGATAGGCGGAACGATTATGGCAGCAAACGCACTGGCCGACACGCAGCAAGGCGGCTCTGGCACTGGCATGATGGGCGGCTCTGACACAGGCACAGGCATGATGGGCGGATACGGCGGGATGTGGGTGCCGATCCTGATTGTCGCCGTCGTTGCCGGCCTCGTGGGATGGATCATCGCGCAAAAGAGAAAGTAATGAGACAGTTGGAGCGGACGGGCAAGAAGCAGGATGAGAGATTGCAGATGTACGCACAGTATTAATCGTTTCACCACCTAACTAAGGAATAAATTCATGTACGGATTTAGCATTCAGTTAAAGCTACCGTTCGAAACCGCCGTCACGAAAGTCACCGAGGCTCTGAAAAATGAAGGCTTCGGTGTGCTCACCGATATTGATGTCAAGGCGACGTTGAAAGCCAAACTCAACATCGAGCATCGGCCGTACCGCATACTCGGCGCATGCAACCCGTCGCTC